>OMAY01000929.1_pt1 | contig 15354 bp, 14 predicted proteins | sample 1673611 | NCBI WGS metagenome assembly OMAY01 (sample SAMEA103958117, study PRJEB25191) | human gut metagenome | biome: human-associated habitat [ENVO:00009003]; feature: intestine environment [ENVO:2100002]; material: feces | place: Germany | collected 2013/2015
TCGAAGAACTCTGTGAGCATGAAGACGATATTATCTGCCATTCCGGCTGTGATGATATGGCGGATGTGGCTCGCTACTATCTGGAAGAAGGCGGACAGCTTGGAGAACTTCCGGCACACTTACAAAACTATATCGACTATGCTGCCTATGGGCGTGACATGGAATTGGAGGGAACCTTTATTGTCACGAACCACGGCGTATATGAAATCATACGATAGACACGTCTGTATCTCCTTTGGGAAATGCAGACGGCTTTTTTATTTCAGGGGCGGCTTTGCTGCCCCATCTTTTAGAAAGGACAGACACTATGAAGAAAATACGAAGCTATACCAGTATCTGGTCGGTGGAAAAGGTACTCTATTCCATCAATGATTTTAAGCTGCCATTCCCCATCACGTTCACACAGATGGCGTGGTTCGTGGTATCGGTGTTTGCAGTGATGCTCTTAGGGAACCTCCCTCCCCTTTCATTCATTGACGGGGCATTTTTGAAATACTTCGGCGTACCCTTTGCCCTCACTTGGTTCATGTGCCAGAAGACCTTTGACGGGAAAAAGCCTTATGGCTTCCTGAAATCCGTACTGGCATATCTGGTACGCCCGAAACTGACCTATGCAGGAAAGCCCGTGAAGCTGGAAAAGGAATATCCGGCACAGCCCATCACGGCAGTAAGGAGTGATATTTATGGCATATCCGATTAAATATATCGAAAATAACCTTGTGTTCAACCATGACGGGGAGTGCTTCGCTTACTATGAGCTGCTTCCCTACAACTATTCCTTTTTAAGCCCCGAACAGAAATATCAGGTACACGATTCCTTCCGGCAGCTTATCGCCCAGAACAGGGACGGGAAGATTCACGCCCTGCAAATCAGCACCGAATCCAGCATACGGGCGGCACAGGAACGCTCCAAACAGGAAGTGACGGGCAAGTTAAAGGACGTTGCCTGTGCAAAGATTGACGCACAGACCGAAGCCCTGATTTCCATGATAGGGGAAAATCAGGTGGACTACCGCTTTTTTATCGGCTTTAAGCTGCTTGTCAATGAGCAGGAAGTCACCATGAAGCAGTTTCGCAGGGAAGCAAAGACCGCCGTTTCCGATTTCCTCCATGAAGTCAACCACAAGCTCATGGGGGATTTTGTTTCCATGAGCAATGAAGAAATCTGGCGGTTTCAGAAGATGGAAAAACTGCTGGAAAACAAAATCTCCCGTAGATTCAAAATCCGCCGACTGGAAGCCAAAGATTTTGCCTATCTGATGGAACACCTCTACGGCAGGGACGGGATAGCTTATGAAGATTATGTGTATCCTCTTCCAAAAAGAAAATTAAAAAGAGAAACACTGATTAAGTATTATGACCTTATCCGTCCTACCCGTTGTGTGGTGGAAGAAAGCCAGCGATATTTGCGTCTGGAACATGAGGACAGCGAAAGCTATGTATCCTACTTTACGGTCAATGCCATTGTCGGGGAGCTGGACTTCCCATCATCGGAAATCTTTTATTTCCAGCAACAGCAGTTCACATTCCCTGTGGATACGTCCATGAATGTTGAGATTGTCGGGAATAAGAAAGCCTTAACCACTGTCCGTAACAAGAAAAAGGAATTAAAGGACTTGGATAATCACGCCTATCAAGCCGGAAACGAAACAAGTTCAAATGTGGTGGAAGCCTTGGACAGTGTCGATGAACTGGAAACAGATTTAGACCAGAGCAAGGAAAGTATGTACAAGTTAAGTTACGTCATACGGGTATCTGCACCCGATCTTGACGAACTGAAACGCCGTTGTGATGAAGTCAAGGACTTTTACGATGATTTGAATGTGAAGCTGGTTCGCCCTGCCGGAGATATGATGGGACTGCATGGAGAGTTTCTTCCAGCCAGCAAGCGTTATATCAATGATTATATCCAGTATGTGAAATCCGATTTTTTAGCCGGACTTGGTTTCGGTGCTACTCAGATGTTGGGAGAAAATACAGGAATCTATATCGGATATTCCGTAGATACAGGAAGAAATGTCTACCTGCAACCGTCCCTTGCCAGTCAAGGGGTAAAAGGTACGGTCACAAATGCGTTGGCTTCTGCTTTTGTCGGTTCGCTTGGTGGTGGAAAATCATTCTGTAATAACCTGCTGGTATATTATTCCGTTCTGTTCGGTGGACAGGCAGTTATCCTAGACCCGAAAAGTGAGCGTGGGAACTGGAAAGAAACACTGCCGGAGATTGCAGAGGAAATCAACATTGTAAACATTACCAGTGATTCCAGCAATCAAGGGCTGTTAGACCCGTATGTGATTATGAAAGATGTCAAGGACGCTGAAAGTCTTGCCATTGATATTCTGACGTTCCTTACAGGTATCAGCAGTCGTGATGGCGAAAAGTTTCCTGTCCTTAGAAAAGCTGTCCGCACGGTATCCCAGAATCAGAACCACGGGCTGTTGCAGGTCATTGAGGAACTGCGGAAAGAGGATACCGCCGTATCCCGTAACATTGCAGACCATATCGAAAGTTTTACTGACTATGATTTTGCACAGCTCCTGTTCTCGGACGGTTCGGTGGAAAATGCAATCAGTCTGGATAACCAGCTCAACATCATACAGGTTGCAGATTTGGTTCTGCCGGATAAGGATACTACCTTTGAGGAATACACGACCATTGAACTGTTGTCGGTATCCATCTTAATTGTTATCAGTACCTTTGCCCTTGACTTTATTCACAGTGACCGAAGCATTTTTAAAATCGTGGATTTGGACGAAGCATGGGCGTTCTTAAATGTGGCACAGGGCGAAACACTCTCAAATAAACTGGTGCGTGCTGGTAGAGCCATGAACGCCGGAGTCTATTTCGTGACACAATCCTCTGGGGACGTATCGAAAGAAAGTCTGAAAAATAACATCGGCTTAAAGTTTGCGTTCCGCTCCACAGATACCAATGAAATCAAGCAGACCTTAGAGTTTTTCGGACTGGACAGTGAGGACGAAAACAACCAGAAACGGTTGAGGGATTTGGAGAACGGACAATGCTTATTGCAGGACTTATACGGGCGTGTCGGTGTGGTACAGATACACCCTGTCTTTGTAGAACTGCTCCATGCCTTTGATACCAGACCGCCGATAAAAAGTGAGGTGGATTTGGAATGATGAAATCTATCACAAGAGAAAAGGTATTCCATGTACTGAAACTGGTACTGCTTGCCGTGACCGTTACGCTGGTACTGCTGTCCCTGCTTGGGACGGTAGCTCATGCGTCTGGACTGGTCGATGATACGGTCAATGCAGACAACCTGTATTCAAAGTATCCGCTTTCCAATTATCAGCTTGATTTCTATGTGGACAATAGCTGGTCTTGGCTACCGTGGAACTGGCTGGACGGCATTGGAAAATCGGTGCAGTACGGGCTTTACTGTATCACAAATTTTGTCTGGACAATCAGCCTGTATCTTAGCAATGCCACAGGATATGTGGTGCAACAGGCGTATAAGCTGGACTTCATCAATGACATGGCAGACAGTATCGGGAAAAGTATCCAGACACTTGCCGGAGTGACCGAACATGGATTTTCCAGCAGTGGATTCTATGTGGGATTCCTGCTCATTATCATTCTGATTGTAGGTGTTTACACCGCCTATACAGGGCTTCTCAAACGGGAAACAAGCAAGGCACTTCACGCTGTTATCAACTTTGTGGTGGTGTTCATTGTGTCTGCGTCCTTTATTGCTTATGCTCCCAACTATATCCAGAAAATCAATGATTTCAGTTCGGACATCAGCACCGCTTCTCTGGACTTGGGGACAAAAATCATGCTCCCCGATTCACAAAGCAAAGGGAAAGACAGCGTAGACCTTATCCGTGACAGCCTGTTTTCGATACAGGTAGAAAAACCGTGGCTGTTATTGCAGTTCGGGAACAGTGATACCGAAGAAATCGGGACTGACCGTGTGGAAGCTCTGGTATCTGCCAGTCCGTCAGACGAAGATGGGGAAACAAGGGAAAAGGTTGTCAAAACAGAGATTGAGGATAACGACAATGACAACCTTACCATTCCACAGGTCGTCAACCGTCTTGGCATGGTGTTCTTCCTGCTCATTTTCAATCTCGGTATCACAATATTTATCTTCCTGCTTACTGGCATGATGTTGTTTTCCCAGATACTCTTTATCATATATGCCATATTTTTACCTGTCAGTTTTTTACTGTCCATGATACCGACCTATGAGAACATGGCGAAACAGGCAGTTGTCCGTGTGTTCAATGCCATTATGACAAGAGCCGGAATCACACTGATTGTGACCGTGGCATTTTCAATTTCCAGTATGTTTTACAACATTTCCACAGACTATCCGTTCTTCATGGTGGCATTTTTGCAGATAATCTGTTTTGCCGGAATCTACATGAAGCTCGGAGAACTAATGAGTATGTTCAGCCTGAATGCTAATGACAGTCAGCAGATAGGTCGCCGGATTTTCCGTAGACCGATGGTGTTCATGCGACATCGGGCAAGACGTATGGAACACAGGATTGCAAGGGCTGTCGGTGCTGGAAGTGTTGCAGGTGCGGTGGCTGGTGCAAGTGTTGCCAGAGCCGGAAAGCCAGCAACGAACCAACCGCCAAAGAAACGGGAAAATACCTCTGCCAGCATGGGAAGCCGTGTCGGTTCTGCGGTAGGTGCTGTGATGGATACGAAAAATAAAGTCCGTGACAGTGCTTCTTCTCTGAAAGAAAATGTGAAAGACTTACCGACACAGGCTGGTTATGCTGTTCACTCTGCAAAACAGAAAGCAAAGGATAATGTATCAGATTTTAAGCGTGGCGTTGTGGAAGAACGGGAAAACCGACAGGAACAGCGTACACAGAAACGCAACCTGCACAGGGAAAATATCTCACAGAAAAAGCAGGAATTACAGAAAGCACAGGAAGCAAGGCAGACAGTTCATGCGAATGGATCAGCGACAGCCGGAGCTACCAGAAGCCATGAACGCCCTGTTGCCACACCTGTTCCAAAAACAGCACAGACCGATACGGTCATAAAGCCGGATATGAAGCGTCCTGCTACTTCTCCTGTGATAAAAAATGCAGAAGTCAAGGCTGGAAAAGAAACTGTCCGAACCAATATCAGACAGGAACAACAGGTCAAAGGTGTTACCAGAACGAATCAGCCAAACGTAGCGGAATCCATCAGTAATCATAAGAAATCTACGGTACAGAAAACACAGGTCAATGGGAAATCTGCCCGTAAAACTGTTACGAAACATTCAGAGAAAGGACGGAAGAAATGAGATTAAAACGTATCCTTATCATAGGTACGATATTTCCAGTCCTTTTCTCCATCGTCCTCTTTTTCGGGATACTGATTTCCGGCGAAGATGACGACAGTTCAAACAGCTATTCGCCTGTCTATTCTGGAATGAACCTGTCAGCCGATGTCCTCAAACATCAGCCGATGGTAGAAAAATACGCCAGAGAAAACGGTATCTCGGAGTATGTGAACGTCCTGCTTGCCATCATACAGGTGGAAAGTGGCGGTACGGCTACCGATGTCATGCAGTCCAGCGAAAGTCTTGGACTACCGCCAAACTCATTAAGTACAGAAGAATCCATTAAGCAGGGGTGTAAATATTTTGCGTCCCTGCTTTCTTCCTGTAAAGCCAAAGGCATGAATGACATTAACGTGGTCATACAGTCTTATAACTATGGTGGTGGCTATGCAGACTATGTGGCGAAGAACGGGAAAAAGCACAGCTTCAATCTTGCAGAGAATTTCGCAAAGAATAAATCCGGCGGTACAAAAGTGACCTATACGAACCCGATAGCGGTCAGCAAAAATGGTGGCTGGCGTTATAACTACGGGAATATGTTCTATGTGGAGCTGGTCAACCAATATCTGAATATAAAGCAGTTCAGTAACGAAACGGTACAGGCGGTTATGAATGAAGCGTTGAAATATCAAGGCTGGAAGTATGTCTACGGTGGCAGTAACCCGAACACCTCTTTTGACTGTTCTGGTCTTACCCAGTGGTGCTACGGAAAAGCCGGAATCAGTCTGCCACGAACCGCACAGGCACAGTATGACGCAACCCAGCATATCCCATTGTCACAGGCACAGGCTGGCGATTTGGTCTTTTTCCATTCCACCTACAATACCAGTGACTATGTTACCCATGTAGGAATCTATGTAGGGAACAATCAGATGTATCATGCCGGAAATCCAATCGGCTATACCGATTTGACCTCTGCCTACTGGCAACAGCACATCATTTGTGCCGGAAGAATCAAACAATAGAAAGGACTTGAAATATGTTTAAGAAGAAAGAAAAAACAGAGAAAGCACCTAAGAATAAGAAAGTGCGTACCATGAAAGTCGGGACACATAAGAAATCTGTCCTGTTGTTGTGGGCGGTGCTTCTGGCAAGCACCAGTTTTGGTGTGTATAAGAACTTTACCGCCATTGACACCCACACGGTACATGAAAAAGAAATCATTCAGCTAAGATTGAACGATACCAACGGTATTGAGAATTTCGTTAAGAACTTTGCGAAAGCCTATTACTCATGGGATACCAGCAAGGAAGCCATTGAAGCAAGGACAACAGAAATCAGTAAATACCTTACCAAAGAATTACAGGACTTGAACGCTGATACCATCAGAACGGACATACCAACCAGTGTTACGGTTACAAATGTGCTGGTCTGGAATGTGGAACAGTCTGGAACGGACGATTTTACCGTTGCCTACGAAGTAGATCAGCAGGTAAAAGATGGAGAACAGATACAGGCAGTCACAGAAAACTACACCGTGACCGTTCATGTGGATAAGGACGGTGCAATGGTCATTACCCAGAATCCAACCCTTGCTCCGGCGGTACAGAAATCAAAGTATGAACCGAAAGTACAGGAAGCAGATGTCAGTGTCAGTTCCGACACAGTCAAGGACGCTACCGCTTTCTTGGAAACATTCTTTAAGCTGTACCCGACAGCTACGGAAAAGGAACTTGCCTACTATGTCAAAGACGGTGTGCTTGCTCCTGTATCCGGCGACTATGTATTTTCAGAACTGGTAAACCCTGTCTTTACCAAAGACGGCGATAATCTCAAGGTCAGTGTGTCTGTAAAGTATCTGGATAACAAGTCGAAAATGACGCAAATCTCACAGTATGAGCTTGTGTTACATAAGGACGATAACTGGAAGATTGTAGAATAAATATTACAGCAGAATAGTATGGTAATTGTTTATCCAATCTATACTATTCTGCTTACAATTAGATTGACAAAATAAGAATCCCTCTCATATAATTGGTTGCAATGGTATTGAGGAAATACAACCTTAAATGTATAATGGGAAAGTAGCATTGCAGGAATGAGGTAGGCTAATGAATAAAATATTGATTATTGAAGATGATTTAGAAATAAATGCGTTATTGGCTGATTTTCTAAAAGAAAAAGGATATGCTGTGCATTGCCAATATGATGGACTTCATGTTCTGGATTTTTTGAATAAAGAAAAAATTGATTTGATTATACTTGATATTATGCTTCCTTATCGGAGTGGTGATATTATTTTATCTGATGTACGCAAGAAATTTACGATACCTGTTATTATTATTTCAGCGAAAGAAACTACACAAAATAAAATCGACTTGCTTCGTCTGGGAGCAGACGATTATATCACAAAACCTTTTGATATGGAAGAAGTGCTTGCCAGAATTGAAAGTAATCTGCGAAGAGTACAATTTCAAAATAGCCAGACAGAATGTTTGCAATATAACAATCTGACTTTAGACCTAGAGAAAAATACAGCATTTTTGAATGGAATAGAATTATCCTTAACCGCTAAAGAATTTGGCATTTTAGAATTGTTGATGAAATATCCAGATAAAGTATTTTCAAAATCGAATCTTTTTCAAAGTGTTTGGGATACAGAATATATTGCTGAGGATAATACACTTAATGTTCATATCAGTAATTTACGCAATAAATTAAAAGCGATATGCTCTGATACAGAATTTATTGATACTGTTTGGGGCATTGGCTACCGCCTACATAAAGCTAAGGATTAAACGTTCCTTAGCTTTATTATTTTTTTAACTTTTCTCATTACGATTTAAGAAATTCTTTAAAATTGCCCGTTATACTGGTTTAAGTAAAGGAGGTTTGGGATATGAGTTCAATTATTTTAGAAGCAAAGTCTTTAACCAAAGAATATAAACAAACATTAGCATTAGACCACATAAATTTACAAATAAAAAAAGGAAAAATTTATGGATTTATTGGTCAAAACGGAGCAGGTAAGACTACTTTTTTAAGATTAGTCACAGGGCTTGCGTTTCCAACAAGTGGTACACTTTCTTTATGGGGAAATTCTGGAACAGAAGAATTGCAGAAACAGCGTAAACGAATTGGAAGTATGATTGAAACGCCTGCCCTATTCCCGTCAATGACTGCCTATCAAAATATGGAAGTACAGCGTATTCAACGAGGCATACCAGATAAATCAGTTATTAAAAGGACATTAGATATGGTTGGATTGCAAGATACAGGTAAAAAGAGTGTCCGCAATTTTTCATTAGGCATGCGTCAACGATTGGGGATAGCGATTGCACTTTTAAATACACCAGAACTATTGATTTTAGACGAGCCTATCAATGGTCTTGACCCTGCTGGAATTGTAGAAATTAGAAATTTATTAAAAATTTTGAATAAAGAATATGGTATGACCATTTTGGTTTCAAGCCATATCTTAGAAGAATTGTATCAAACAGCATCAGAATTTATTCTGATTGACCATGGAAAAATTATAGAAGAGATTTCTGATTATGAATTAAATGAACGGTGTAAACGACATATAGCAATTAAAACAACAGATGTTCAGAAAACGGTTCTGGTTTTGGAAGAGAATCTTCATACAGATAACTTTAAACTAATGCCAGATGGCATAATTCGTTTGTATGATTATTTGAATGATTTAGAGACAGTTGCGTCTGCTTTGGCAGAATCGCACATTCTTGTAACAGGACTTTCTGTATCTGGCGATACTTTGGAGGACTATTTTTTGAGCAAAATAGGAGGAACAAAAGATGTCAAATCTCCTAAAAACTGAGTTATATAAGTTGTTTCACAGTTGGTATTTTTGGGGAATTGGAATATTCAATCTCCTTTTAAGTAGCATATTGCTGTTAGATAGTAAAGAACGCTCTTCAAACTTAATTATGGCATCATTATACAATATTCCGTTACTCTATTTTTTGAGTATAGTGTTTATAGCATTGTTCATTGGAAGTGATTTTAGTGGAAGAACTTTAAATACTTATATTACTGCCGGACATAAAAGAAGTTCTATATTTAGAGTAAAGTTAATTGTATCTCAAATAGGTTGTATTATCATTCTGGTATTTCCATTATTTGTACATGGAATTATTAGTCAATTTTATATTGGAGAAAAACTTTTTTGGAATGATAGCACATATACTATGGTTTTACTAACTCTGTTTGCCATGATAACACTGTGTGCATTACCGATATTTTTTGCTTTTATTTTTCGTGATATGGGGAAAACACTGACAGTTTCAATGGTTTTATTTTTTGTTATGATTTTTTTGCTGAACAGTGAATCTGCACAAATAATCAGCAGAATAATACCAATGGGACAACTTAGGTTAATTTCATTGCAAAAGGTCTATTCGACAAACTTTTGCTTGTTTGTAGATTTTTTATGGAATTTTATTTTATATTTCATTGCAGGTAGTGCTTTTTTACATACAGACTTGAAATAACCGGAGGTGTTTTTTATGGATAAATTATTAAAACTGGAAAAATATCAGTTGTTACATAATTCTATTTACTGGTGTGGTATGATTGGAATATTTATTTTAGGATTTTTTACAGCAGATACTTATGTTACAGAGGTCATGGGATCGACAGAAGAAATTGCTTCTTCTCTTGCTGATATTTTTAATGGAATGGTGTATGATTCTACGTTTCTTCTTATCATCATGTCGGCTATACTTGCATTGATTTTAGGACAGGAATTTTCTAAGAGAACAATAAACTTAGAGGTCAGTGCTGGACATTCCAGAAAACAAATTTTTACAAGTAAAATAATATCGTATTTAATTGCTTTTAATCTTATGGCTCTTGTCTATCCAGTTTCAGGGTGCATAAGGGAATTTGGACGCTTTGGTGTTGCAGACGTGGGAATGTTTTTTTACAATATTATAAAAGCAATCATTTATTCTTGTCTGCTTAATAGTGCGATATTTCTAATTGCAATACTTATTTGTTGCTATTTACAGGATGCTGTAAAAGCAACTTCGGTTACAGTAATTATTATTTTTGGTCTTAGCTTATATCTTGGCTATGGAATGATGTTGAGATTACCAGTCGGTTTTTTACCTACTTATCAAATCAGAATCGTTGTCAGCATGAAAACCTTTTTTCAACCGATAGCTATTTTAGTAGGATGTATATGGTCTGGTATATTGGTATTGCTTTCGTGGATAAAATTTTGTAAATGTGATTTTAAATAGGTGGAGAAAATGTCTAACATAGAATGGATTTTAATTATCATAACAATATTTTTAGTAATACTGCTATTTCGATATATTCAATTAAAAAAACAAATCCGTAATCTTGCGGATCAAGTTAATGAATTGAATTCTGGAAATTCACAGCAGATGTTAGACATTTCGTTGATTGATAAAGATTTAGAAAGACTGGCTGGTATATTGAATCAATATAATATCAGACAACGACAGGCTGTTGCAGGCGTATTACGCAATGAAGAGTATTTAAAAGAATCTGTTGCTAATATATCACATGATTTGCGTACACCTCTTACAGTCATTCTTGGTCATTTACAATTATTGCAAAAAGAAAATTTGGAATCCAGTCAAGCACAGCGTGTAAAAGTGATTTTTAGCAAAGCCGAAAAAATGAAAGAATTGGTAGAAACATTCTATGACCTTTCTATTTTGGAGGAACAGCAGACAGTTCCAGAAAAAGAAAAGTTTAATATGTCTATAAATTTAATTACGGAAAATGCCGTTGCATTAGAAAAGGAGAATATTTTACCCGAAATAAATCTCCCAGATTATTCAATATACGTATATTCTGATAAAAATATGGTAGAACGAATTTTACAAAATCTGTTGACAAATGCAATTAAGTATTCTGTTGGAACGATAAAAATAACACTTATGGAGAAAGAAAATAATAATATTATATTTACCATTGAAAATCCAATGAGTGACAGTTCAGAAATTGATTGCAATCGACTTTTTGACCGTTTTTATACAGGCGATAAATCAAGACATAATGGAAGTACAGGATTGGGACTTGCGGTAGTAAAAACACTTGTTGCCATTCTTGGCGGAAATATTGTTGCAAAAGTACATGCCAATAGCCTTATTATTACTCTTGAATTATAAAGTATTGAAGATATATTCGTATGATAATTCATTGAAGAGTGGACATCAAAATGTAAAGTCAATAGTTTGTAAAGTCCAGTTACAAACTATTGGCTTTTTTCATTACTGTGTAACAAGTAAATTTACGATAAAGAAATAAGGATAGTCGGCTCTTATTTGTTGCCTGCGGAGCAGATCAACAAATAAATGTTGAAGAATCTGTATAGGAAAACAGAGAAAACAAGAAGCAAATCACTTCTTATTCTCTCTGCTGTTCAAGATACCGTCAATCGTACCTTGAATGATTTTTAATTCATTATCACTCAATAAATCAAGTGACGAATCTATCTGACGGCGGGCTGTGTTTTTCTCAACATTCTTCGCTGGATAGAAATACTCGTCAACAGATATATTGAACATTGTAACTAAATCATGGAATAACTGAAAGCTAGGGTGTTTTCCGATATTTTCAATATCTGCGATATGACGTTCTCCGTAAAAGACTTTATCGCCTAAATCATTTCTGGAAAGCCCTGCTTTCTCTCTGGCTTCTCTGATTGCCAGTCCTAAAGGACGAAAATCAAAGCTGTGCGTATCTTTCTTTTTTCTCATTTTTAATCACCTAGCATGAGTTTATACTTCATGTTATGTGATTAGAATGTGTTAAAAACTCATATTATATGCACTACAAATTCAATAAAAATATTACCTCGTTCGGTAAATAAAAAAAACCGTTCTGTGGGTAATCTCTTTTATAATGTCCGAAAATATAGGGACGTTTTTGGTATAACCAGAGCTGTCCTTTTCTATTTTCACAGGATTGCTCTGGTCAAGGAGCAATTTGTGATTCTAAGTAAAACAGGCAGTCTATACCGACAACCGAATTTATTCCGTCTTTTTCTTAGTACATCATCAGTCCTTGAACATGAATTAAAAGCTCATATATCAGATGTTTTAAAAACGGTCTATTTGTTATTGGTGCAAATAGGCTGTTTTCATATTTACAAAAATTTTTTCAATCCTGCAACAAATCACACCTTGCCGTACAGATATGGTGCGGAAAGAGGGATACATACTTTTCACTTCATAGCGAAAGGGGGTGTGATTTTGAAACCATCAGACTTCCAAAAGACAATACAGTGTCAGTTTGACTGTAAGCTCAAAAAGGTTGTGAAAGGCATTGTCCGTAACTACCGCAAGGAATTAGCCAGACGACAGGCAAAGGAAGTATCCTTTTGTGAGCTTCCAGAGATTGTTGTTGAGAAATTGATTGTATGGGACGATTACGAAAGTGAATATACAACATTCGATGTGTGCGGTACAGAAATCCGTGTACTTGATGAAGAACTTGCAGAAGCACTGAAACAGTTGCCGGAGCAAAGCCGGAACATTGTATTGATGTTTTTCTTCTTGGATATGAGCGATTCGGAGATAGGCGAAAAGCTGAATATCAACCGAAGCACATCATATAGGCACAGAAGAAATTCACTTGAAGAAATCAGAAAGCAGTTAAAGGAGAAGAAAACAAATGAAGAATAAGCAACACACACTTCCATCATTTTTTCTCATATCATCAGCCGTGGACGGTAACGAAAACGCCATAGAAAAGCTGTTGCTGTTCTATGAAGCCTATATATCAAAATGCTGTTTACGCCCGTTTTACGATGAATACGGCAACGTATACATTGTGGTTGATATGGAATTAAAGGGACGTATCAGAGAAGCCCTTTTGAAAATGATATGTGAATTTGAAATAGACGAACATTAAGTAATATTTGAGCGGAGCATGATTTAACAAACTCCCCTCTTTCCTGTTCCGCTTTTTCTTATCATTCTGTATCAGTCCATTTGTAAAAATGAATTGATACAGGCTGACAAGAGCCTAACAGTTCTTTGACAAGTGAATAAAGCAGTCAGATACGTTTGTGCTTGCAGTGAGCCATCAGAGGTTGTACGCCGTGACTTTTCCAATCGGGAGATAGCGATTCATGCAATGATCTGGGAGCGACCGTTGGAAAAGTCGTTCTGCCATGACCTGCAACACAGGATAATGATACACCCGTATGACACGGTTCAGCCCACAGGAATGGGAATGGTTGAGATACCAGCGGAGCTTGCCGAAGCCGTCTGATTGCTTGTAAAACTATCTAACAACGATTTTGCAAGAAAAAATCATCTTAATAGAGCTTTTTTGTTCATCATTTGATATACTGATAGACAAGATATTGAGATTTCCTTATCTGGTCTATGGAAAGGAGGATTATGATTACCGTAACAAAAAAAGACCTCATAGCACTAGGTTATGGAACTTCTTTCTCGGCAGACATCATAAGAAAAGCAAAAAAACTTATGATTGAAAAAGGGCATACTTATTACCAATCCCGTAAATTGGACAGAGTACCCAAAGAAGCCGTGGAAGAATTATTAGGGATTACATTATCAGACACAAACGATTGATTGTACTTCTTGCATATCATGTAAGGAGTGAAATCATGGCAAAAGACCCTATTAAGAAAGCAGATAACGGAACTTATTATTTCAGAGCTAATTTAGGCTACAATCCCATTACCGGAAAACAGATACAGAAATACCGAAGTGGATTCAGAACGAAAAAAGAAGCAAAGGAAGAATATTCAAAACTGGTGTTAGCTTCTACCGAAGAATTAACAACAAAAAAAGATGGCGTTTCTTTTCAGCAATTTATAGAAGAAACCTACCTGCCATGGTATAAAACACAGGTAAAAGAAAGCACTTATCTTAATCGTGCTACTACCATCAAGAAACATTTTTCCTATTTCTACAAAATGGAAACAAACGAAATCGAACCTATCCATGTTCAAAACTGGCAGTTGAAACTTGCAAAAGATTTTAGTCCTAATTACATCCGTATTGTACAGGGAATGCTTTCCATTGCATTTGACAGAGCGATCGTGCTTGGGATTGCAAAGAAAAACCCCTCTCGAATGATAGGAAATATCAAAAGCAAGAAAACCAAAGTTGATTTCTGGACATTAGAAGAATTTCAAAAGGTTATTTCCTTACTCTGTAAGAAAGACTATTATGAACATTATCTGTTTATATCGTTCTGGTTATTATTTATGACTGGTATGCGAATTGGCGAAGCGTCAGCATTACATTGGTCAGACATAGATTTTGAAACAGGCTTGCTTAGCATTACCAAAACATTATATTACCGAACAATGACGGACTATAAATTCGTTGAGCCGAAAACACAGGCAAGTATCCGTACTATTTATATTGATTCAGATACACTCAATGAGCTAAAGGCTTGGCAAAGTGTTCAGCAACAGGTTCTTCCCGATTGTTCACTTGTACTAAGTTATAACGGAACTCCAACCAGTAAAACAACGCTTCCCAGAGCTTTGGAAAAGTTGTCAAATTTAGCAGGTGTTCATCGTATTAAAATTCATGCCTTGCGACATTCACACGCTTCATTGCTTATCAGCATGGGCGAAAATCCTTTACTTATCAAGGAACGTTTAGGACATGAAAAAATACAGACAACACTCGGCACTTATGGTCATCTGTATCCAAATACGAATCTTGAAGTTGCTAAAAAGCTGACTGGAATATTACAAGTACAATCTGCTACTGAAAGCATTGCTAATTATACCAGCAATCAACATACAGCAATCTATCACAGAACAGTTGAAGAAAAATAATGCAATGAAAATGCAATCCTATAAAGGAAAAGCTGTAAAACCCTTGTAAACAAACAATGTCATTAACTTTAGCAAAAAGCAGAAATCGTAAGTATTTATAAAACTATGATTCCTGCTTTTTGTTTTTTTATATGGGCATACTTATCCCCTTCTCTTTGTACTCGTATTTTCTAGATTAGTATGCTCTTTTATGAGTATTTGAATATTTCCCTGCTAACCGCCCTTTCGTTCTGGTATAATGCCGATCAGGACGAATGGGAACAAGATTTTTACT
>OMAY01000959.1_pt1 | contig 14876 bp, 14 predicted proteins | sample 1673611 | NCBI WGS metagenome assembly OMAY01 (sample SAMEA103958117, study PRJEB25191) | human gut metagenome | biome: human-associated habitat [ENVO:00009003]; feature: intestine environment [ENVO:2100002]; material: feces | place: Germany | collected 2013/2015
GCAGCAAAGCAGCAGAGGCGACCGCCGCGCTTGTCGGCCTCGGCTATTCGCAGACGGAGGCTGCGGCTGCGCTCAAAGGCATCGACATTGAGAACCTTTCCATCGAAGACGTGATCCGCCGGGCGCTGCGCGCCGCGGCGCAGCAGTAAGGAGGGCACGGCATGAGTCTGGATTTTTCGCAGAAATACGACGCGCCCATTGTCACCACGAGCCTGACCCCGCAGGACGACGGCGAGGTCAGCCTGCGCCCGAAGCTGCTGGCCGATTATACCGGCCAGGAAAAGGCCAAGGGCAATCTGGCCATTTATATTGAAGCCGCCAGACGGCGCAATGAGCCGCTCGACCATGTGCTGCTCTACGGCCCGCCGGGCCTCGGTAAGACGACGCTCGCAGGCGTCATCGCCAACGAAATGGGCGCGGGCATCCGTGTGACCTCCGGCCCGGCAATCGAAAAGGCCGGCGATTTGGCCGCACTGCTGACGAATCTTGCGCCGGGCGATATTCTATTCATTGATGAAATTCACCGGCTGAATCGAGCAGTTGAGGAAATTTTATATCCGGCCATGGAGGATTTTGCCATCGATATCATCGTCGGCAAGGGCCCGTCGGCCAACTCCATCCGGCTTGATCTGCCGCACTTTACGCTCATCGGTGCAACGACCAGAGCCGGGCAGCTGTCCAGCCCTCTGCGTGACCGCTTCGGCGTGCAGCTGCGTCTGGAACTGTATACCACAGAGGAATTGCAGCGCATCGTCATGCGATCGGCCGCGCTGCTTGGAATTGAGATCGAGCCTGCGGGCGCGCGGGAGATCGCGTCCCGTTCGCGCGGAACGCCGCGTATCGCAAACCGCCTGCTGCGCCGTGTACGCGATTTTGCACAGGTCTGCCACGACGGTGTGATTACGTCCGAGGCTGCCGACCACGCGCTCAGTAAGCTTGAGGTTGACCATTTGGGCCTCGACGCGGTTGACCGCCGCATGCTTACCGCCATCGTGAAAAATTACGGCGGCGGCCCAGTGGGCCTTGAGACGCTGGCTGCGACCATCGGTGAGGAGGCCGTCACGCTGGAGGACGTCTATGAGCCGTATCTGCTGCAAATCGGGTTTCTGACGCGCACGCCGCGCGGCCGCTGCGTCACGCAGCTGGCGTATGAGCATCTTCATCTGCCGTCTCCCGTGCAGCCTGCCGGGACACAGCTTTCATTCTGAGTTTTGAGGAGCAATACATACTATGGGTAAATTATTTGGGACTGACGGCATCCGCGGCGTTGCCAATGAAACGTTGGACGCGAAGCTTGCTTACCGCGTGGGACAGGCGGCAGCGATCTCGCTCTGCGACGATTCCGGCACGAAGCCAACCGTCGTCATCGGCAAGGACACGCGCATTTCCTCGGATATGCTCGAGGGCGCGCTCGTCGCGGGACTGACAGCCTGCGGCTGCAACGCGATTCTGCTCGGCGTGATCCCGACGCCTGCCGTTGCATATCTGACGGTCTATCTGCATGCGGACGCAGGCATCGTCATTTCCGCCTCGCACAATCCGTATGAGCACAACGGCATCAAGATGTTCTCATCCGAGGGCTTCAAGCTGAACGACGCGCTCGAAGCGCGCATCGAGGATTTGATTTTGCAGGACGGAGAGCTGCCTGTCAAAACGCATGGAGAGATTGGTCAGGTCATGTCCGGCAGCTTTGCGGCGGAATACTATCTTGACCATCTGGCCTCGACCATCGAGAGCCTTGAGCCGCTGCGCGTTCTCATCGACTGCGCCAACGGCGCGGCCTCGACCACGGCGCGGTATTTATTCGGCCGCTTCCCGCTGGAGGCAGAGTATCTGAACGACAAGCCGAACGGTGTCAATATCAACAATGGCTGCGGCTCGACGCATCTGGAAGCACTCTGCGATGCGGTCAAAGCAGGCGGCTACGACCTCGGCATTGCGTTTGACGGCGACGCCGACCGCTGTTTGACCGTAGACGAACAGGGCTGCGTCATTGACGGTGACAAGATGATGGCAATCTGCGCCGACGCGATGGAGAAAAGAGGCCGCCTGCGGGGCGGCGGCTTCGTTGCGACGGTCATGTCCAACATCGGCCTGCACAAATACTGCGCAGGGCACGGTCTGCGGCTCCTGTGTGCGTCAGTTGGCGACCGGAACGTATTGGAACTGATGCAGAAGGAGGGGATGCGCCTCGGCGGCGAGCAGTCGGGCCATATCATTTTCTTGGACTACATGCCTACCGGAGACGGTCAGCTGGCCGCGCTGCAATTTCTCGATATCCTTTCGCACAGCGACAAAAAAGCCAGCGAACTGTCTGCTGCCGTGCGGCAGTATCCGCAGCTGCTGCAGAATGTCCGCGTGACCTCAAACGAACAGAAAGCGGCCATCATGCGGTCGGATTCTCTGCGGGAAGCGATCCAAAAGGCGGAGGCTGAACTTGGGGAAAATGGCCGCGTGCTCATTCGCCCGTCTGGCACGGAGCCGCTCATCCGCGTTATGGTCGAAGCCGGCACGGAGCGGCAGGCACAGGCGGTCACAGAGACGCTTGTGCAGCACGTCGAAAATCTACAAAAATTATCAGAGAAATAAAATAAGTTTTATTTACTATTGACAACCGGAAAAATATCGCATATAATCGCTAGTGTTGGGTAATAAAAATTTCCAACCAGAGCCACGCAGATCTTTCATCATTCCGTTGCACCCTCTCTTCGTGTATGGACCCATGGCAAGATTGACTGGCGCTTTTCCCGGCGAAATCAGGCAGAGCCTGATCGCATATAAAGCCCTATCGCATACGAGCGTACGCCGCAGTTGCAGGGCAAATCCATTTTTTATCGCAAAAGAGAGGTAACAAAAATGTTTGAAGACAAGACGTTGGTCTGCAAAGAATGTGGCAAAGAGTTCGTTTTCACCGCCGGTGAGCAGGAATTCTACGCAGAGCGTGGCTTCCAGAATGAGCCGCAGCGCTGCAAGGCCTGCCGTGACGCCCGCAAGAACGCGACCCGCGGCCCCAGAGAGTACTACACCGCTACCTGCGCGGCCTGCGGCGGCGAAGCGCGTGTCCCGTTCGAGCCGAAGTCCGATCGCCCGGTTTACTGCAGCGATTGCTTCGCCCGCATGAAGGCTCAGGGCTAAGTTCTATCTGCCAACCAAAGATCCGCACCTGGACCGGGTGCGGATCTTTTTTGCGCAGACGCGCTTATGGCGGCCATTCGCGCTTTCTATGGCTGTTTCGCTTGCAGGCACGGGAACTGGTGTGATATAATATAATACGAATGCCCTATGGAAAGGATGAATTTTTTCATGCAGTACGATGTGATCATAATCGGCGCAGGCCCCGGCGGAATTTTCTCGGCATATGAGTTGTCAAAACTCTGTCCGGAGAAGAAAATCGCTGTGTTTGAAGAGGGACAGCCGCTCGAAAAACGCAAATGTCCCATTGACGGCAAAACGGTCAAGCACTGCGTCGGCTGTCCGACGTGTGCGATCATGAACGGCTTCGGCGGCGCGGGGGCGTTTTCTGACGGAAAATACAACCTGACGAACGATTTCGGCGGCACGCTTTATGAATATATCGGCAAAAAGCAGGCTATGGAACTGATGCACTACGTCGATGCGATCAACGTCAGCCACGGCGGGGAGAACACACGGCTGTATTCCACGGCCAACAGCGCGTTCAAGACTCGCTGCCTGCAATGCAATCTGCATCTGCTCGATGCGTCTGTCCGGCACCTTGGAACGGACATCAATTTTGTAGTGCTGAAAAATCTCTTTGCCGAGTTGGAACCAAAGGTCGATTTCTACTTCCGCACGCCCGTACGGCAGGTGTTGGTGGCGGACGGCGGCTATGAGATCGTCACGGACAGCGGAAGCTATTTCTGCAAGCAGTGCATTGTCTCCGTCGGCCGCAGCGGCAGCAAGTGGATGGAGAGCGTGTGCCGCGAACTGAACATCGAGACAAAATCCAACCGCGTCGATATCGGTGTGCGTGTGGAATTGCCCGCTGAGATTTTTAAGCACCTGACTGACGAACTCTATGAGAGCAAGATCGTCTACAAGACTGAAAAATATCAGGATTTGGTCCGTACGTTCTGCATGAACCCGAAGGGCGCGGTCGTGACGGAGAACACAAACGGCATCGTGACCGTCAACGGCCACAGCTATGAGGATCCGGCCAAGCAGACCGAAAACACAAACTTTGCCCTGCTTGTCTCCAAGCACTTTACAGAGCCTTTCAAGGACTCCAACGGCTACGGCGAGTCCATCGCACGGCTTTCCAACATGCTTGGCGGCGGCGTGATGGTGCAGCGCTTCGGCGATTTGATCCGCGGCCAACGGTCAACGCAGAAGCGCATCGACAAATCTTTCGTTACCCCGACCCTGACGGCCACGCCGGGCGATTTGTCGCTGGTCATTCCGAAGCGCATTCTCGACGGCATCATCGAGATGATCTACGCGCTTGACAAGATCGCTCCGGGTACAGCAAACGACGATACGCTGCTTTATGGCGTCGAGGTCAAGTTCTATAACATGGAAGTTTCTGTCGATGAGAATCTGGAAACAGCGCACAAGGGCCTGTTCATCATCGGCGACGGCAGCGGCATCACACATTCCCTGTCCCACGCCTCCGCCAGCGGCGTCGCCGTGGCGCGGAGAATCGCAGAACATATATTATAAGGAGGGCAGATACCATGAAAGCACTGGCCTATTACGATGGCAAAATCGGCGCACCCGAGGAACTGACAGTCCCCTTCTATGACCGCGCCCACTTCTTCGGCGACGGCTTTGCCAAGGCATTTGACATCACGTTCACTGGCAAGGACAACCAGCCCCACTATCCCCACCAGACCAGCTGGGGCGTCAGCACCCGGATGATCGGCGGCATCATCATGACCCACGGCGACAACAACGGCCTCGTCCTGCCGCCCAAGATCGCCCCCATCCAGGTCATCGTCCTGCCCGTTGCCATGCACAAGGCAGGCGTTCTGGAAAAGGCCTCGGAACTGAAAGACCGTCTGATCAAGGCGGGGCTTCGCGTGAAGCTTGACGATTCGGATAACTCCATGGGCTGGAAGTGCGCGCAGTATGAGATGAAGGGCGTGCCCGTGCGCGTGGAGATCGGCCCGCGCGATATCGAGGCCGGTCAGTGCGTGCTTGTCCGCCGCAACGACGGCGAAAAGACGATCGTCGCACTGGAAAACCTTGAAGCAGCTGTGCAGGAGCAGCTGGAACTCGTCCAGAAGGGCATGTTTGAGAAGGCAAAGCAGAATCTCGACAACCACATTTATGAAGCGCATTCGCTCGAAGAGGCCAAGCAGCTGCAGGCCGAGCACGGCGGCTTCATCAAGACAATGTGGTGCGGCGAACTCGAGTGCGAACTCAAGATGAAGGAAGAGGGCGGCATGTCCTCCCGCTGCATGCCGCTCAAGCAGGAACACCTCGGCGATACCTGCCCGATCTGCGGCAAGCCCGCCAAGAGCATGGTCGTCTGGGGCATCGCATACTAAGCCAATCCCGGCAGTGCTGTTTTATGCGGCACTGCCGGTTTTTGTATGGGGAAACGGGTGTTTTTTGGGAAACTCAGGGTATATATAGGGCACCGCTGTTGTGCCACGATCGGTGTGTGGCTATTTTTGATTTTTGTTGCCCATTACAAAATAGTCCGTAGGGAACGGTCTATCTCCGGCCTAAGAGCCGGGATTAAAATCCCGGTTGGCCTCCGAAACGCGCCTGCGGGCGCAGTGACCGTTCCGGGACTTTGTGAGAGATGTCTTTGTGATTTTGGTATCAATCCGAATTTCTAATTAACGCCTCCCCCCTAACTTCTAACTAAAAAACTATGCTTCTTCTCCCTACATTGCTGCTCTATGCTCTGGGCTTGCTGCTGACTGGTATCGGCAGCAGGCTGGCTTCGCGCTGCGCAACGTGGTGCGGGGCGCTGTGCGGGCTGCCTATGTGGATGGTGGGCGGCACGCTGGTGGCGGTGTGTACGGCGCTGCCGCAGCTGGTGCTGGCGTTTCTGGCGGCAGGTATGTCCGTTACTGCGCTGGCCGTTGGTACGGCTCTGGCGGGCGCTGTCACCCAGCTGGGGCTGGTACTGGCGCTTTGCCTGCTGCGCTGTAATGTCACGGTGGACCGCGGCGAGCTGCTGCGCAAATGCGCCCTGCTGCTGGTGGCCTGCGGCGTGGTGGCTCTGTTTGTGCGGGACGGCACCCTGAGCTATACCGGTACCGGCCTGCTGATGGGCCTGTTTGTTCTGTTTGTCATGCAGAGCATCGCCTACCAGTACCGCTTTGCGTTCCGGGAGGGGCTGGAGCTTATCACTGTCCAGAAGGAAAAAGGCGAAAAGACCCCGCCGGAAGACCCATCCGGGCGGACCGTCCTGTTCCCGGCTATGAGCATCCGCACCAGCCTGCGCAACCTGGCCGGGGTGGTGGGCGGCATGGCAGTGCTCTGCGTGGGAGCGTGGGCCCTGCTGAACAGCGCCGTGGCGCTGGCCAACCTGACTGGCACCATTCAGGCACAGTGGGCGGCAACCCTGATTTCCTTTGGCCTCTGTCTGCCCCTGCTGGTGGAAGTGTTCGACCATCCCCTAGGCTCTGCCTGGAAGCGATTTGCGGAAAAATGCCGCATCTACCCGCCGCAGGCACTGCCCATGCAGGTGCTGAACAGCGCCATTTTGAGCATCACGCTGGTGCTGCCTGTTTCCAGCCTAATGTACCGCCGCCGCTTGCCGGTGGGTGAACAGTTCCGCCAGTATGATATCCCGTTCTGCGTTTTGATGGCATTGATCCTGCTGCTGCCGCCGCTGGTCAAAAAGCGGCTTTACCGCTGGCAGGGCAGGGTATGCCTGATACTTTATGTTATGTACCTTGCCGCCGTGCTTATCATGCCGCGGGCAGGCGCATAACTCAAAACAAAACCGCCCGGCGGGAACATTGCAGTTCCACGCCGGGCGATATTTTTGTAATGTGTTTATTGGTTGTTGTCTGTATGATACAGAACATCCATCAGGTAGGTCTGGTTGGCAGCCAGGTCCGGTACCAGTACCTGCATGCCGCGGATTACCGCGCCGGTATAGGTGCCCTCTGCCGGAATGCGGTAAGAGTGCTCACTGTCAAAATTCATCTGCAAAGCTTCCATCGCATACCCCAGAATTTCGCCGGAGGTCATGTCGGTGGTCAGCAGTGGCAGAACCTGGTTAATAAAGTTGACGATGGAAACAGCATCCATCTGTTTCACTTTATTGGTGATCGCCATCAGCACAGCACGCTGGCGGTCGGTGCGGGCATAATCGTTGCCCAGGGAGCGGTTGCGTGCATGGATCAGGGCCTGCTCGCCGGTCAGGTGGTTTACCCCTTCATGCAGGTTCCAGTCCGTGCGGAGCTGCTGTGGGTAGGTTACATCTCGCTTTCTGCCGCAGATATAATCTGCCTCGTCCTGGGTCAGTTCTAGGTCAATGCCGCCAATGCTGTCGATCAAGGTCTGGAACTCGCCAAAGTCAACTTCCACATTCCCAGCAATCTCTACACCAAAATTGGTGTTCAGCGTGCTGTCCAGCAGATCCATGCCGCCAAAGGCATAGGCTGCGTTGATGCGGTTGTCGCTGTAGCCGGGAATCTGTACATACAGGTCCCGCATAAAGGAGGTCATGCTGATCTGTTTGGTCTTTTTGTTCAGCGTGACCATGATCATGCTGTCGGACCGCTGGCGGTCCTGGCCTTCGCGGCGGTCCTGGCCAATCAGCAGCAGGTTCACAATGTCTTTGTCCTGCATCACGCTGGTGTCGGCCCCGTTCCAGATTACATCCTCCGGGCTCAAGGTATCATCGGCGTTTTCGTCCGATTCAAAGGTCTCTTCCTGTTGGGAGACTGCCTCGGTGGCCGATGCACGCTGGATGTGCCCCAGCATGCCCTGCAAAGCGGCATAGCCAACGAATATCAACAAGAGGAGTGCAATGCCAAGAATCAGCAGTACCCGCCCCCACAGCGGAATAGCCGCCCAGCGCGTGGCAGGCTTTGCGGCCGCTGCGGGCTGTTCCGGCGTTTCAGTCGGGGCCGGAGCAGAAACCTCAGGTGTGCCTTTTATTTTGCTTTCTTCTTCACGTGTAATTTTCATCTGTTTTATACTTTCCCTAAAAGTGTTTTCCCCAATTACAGTGCTTCGATCATATTTGCCACAATGGCAGTGGCAGTTTTGATGTATTCGCCGATGCTGAACTTTTTCACGACAAGAACTTCATAACCGCTCTCGTCCGCGTTGTCGCTCATGGCGCGCAGGATGACGCAGGGCACGCCGTTGCGGGCGGCAACCTGGCTTACAGCAGCGCCTTCCATCTCCACGCAGTCGGGCTGGCATTTGTCCTCGATAGCCTTTTTGGTGGCGGCATCGCCAACAAAAAGGTCACCGGTGGCAATCTTGCCGGCAATGGCCTTAACACCACAGGCGTTGCAGGCATCCAGTGCAGCTTTGACCAGGGCCGGGTCGCCGTGGTACTCTGCGGTGAACGGTGCGCTCTGGGCAATCATGTCGTTCTGGGCGTCGTGATATACCACGGTTTCGCCCACGCAGACATCACCAATGCCGATCTTGCTGGTCATGTTGCCTGCAATGCCGGAGAAGATGATCTTCTCGGCACCGTACTTGGTAATTAGAACCTGCACGGTGGAAGCGGCGTTTGCCTTGCCCATACCGGCGCAGCACACAACGACCTGGCGGCCGTTCAGCATGCCCTGGTGGTACTCCACCCCGGCGTAAGTTTCTTTGGTCACCTGCTCCAGCTTGGCACACAGCTGGTCAACTTCATCGGGCATAGCGCCCATAATGCCAATGATCATGGTATTGCTCCTTTTTATCAGACGTTGAAGAGGAATTCGATCACATCGCCATCATTCACAACGTATTCCTTGCCCTCGGTGCGCTGCAGGCCCTTGGCCTTAACCGCAGCATAGTCAAAGTTGTTGTCGGCCAGTGCGTCATAGCTGATGACCTGGGCGCGGATAAAGCCGCGCTCAAAGTCAGAATGGATTTTGCCGGCAGCCTGCGGGGCTTTGGTGCCGCGCTTGATGGTCCAGGCGCGGCATTCTTTTTTGCCGTCCGTCAAAAAGCTGATGAGGCCCAGCAGATCATAGCTTGCCTTAATCAGGTTATCCAGGCCGGTGGATTCAATGCCCATCTCGTGCAGGAACGCCAGCTTTTCTTCCTGGCTGGAACCGGCGATATCTTCCTCGGTCTTGGCACAGATGGGGATTGCCTGTGCGTTTTCCTCTTTGGCGCGGGCGGCAACCAACGGATAGTACGGGTTCTCGTCCAACCCGCCCAGCAGGTCATCCTCGCCCACGTTGCAGGCATAAATCACCGGCTTGGCGGAGAGCAGACCCAGTTCTTTGCGAGCAGTGTTCTGGCTGTCGTCATCCGGGTCAAAGGCAAAGGAACGGGCGGGCTTGCCGCCTTCCAGATGAGCGGCAAGCTCTGCCAGCCAGGCAGCTTCGGCAGCAGCGGTCTTATTGCCGGTCTTGGCGGCTTTCTGCTGGCGGCCCAGGCGGTTGCTGACAACTTCCAGGTCGGCCAGGATCAGCTCCAGGTCGATGGCGTCAATATCGCGGATGGGGTCAACGCTTTCCGGCTTGTTCACATCCTCCACAACATGGATGATGTTGTCATCGTCAAAGCAGCGCACCACATGTACAATGGCATCGCACTCGCGGATATGGCCCAGGAACTTGTTTCCCAGACCAGCGCCCTGGCTGGCACCTTTGACCAGACCGGCGATATCCACAAACTCCACAATGGCGGGGGTCTTTTTGTCTGTCTGCCAGATCTCGGCCAGTTTGTCCAGCCGGGCATCAGGAACCGGAACAATGCCGGAGTTCGGCTCAATGGTGCAGAACGGATAGTTGGCTGCCTGAGCATTCTGGGTGCTGGTCAGCGCATTGAACAAAGTGGATTTGCCAACATTGGGCAAACCGACGATACCTAATTTCATATATCTCAACTCTCCTTGCTTTTTCTCGTATTTTCAATAGTTTCCGGGTTTTGGGGGATGTCCACCGCACCAATTCCGCACCAATTTTTCAGCAGCGCACCATTTTTTAACTTGCCAGACTGGTGTTTTGCTCAAACTGTTTGATGGCATTGGTCAGGGAATCATCCGTGACATGAACATAGCGGTCCATGGTTGTTTTGATGCTGGAATGACCGAGCAGCCTTTGCAGGACTTTCGGCAGCACTCCGCTTTCAATCGCACGGGTCGCATAGGTGTGTCTCAGGGCGTGCATACAAAACCGCTTGATCTTAGCCTCATCGCAGAGTTTGTACAAATGCGTGTCATAGGAACTGTTTTTGGCAGGTTCTCCGGTACGATAATTGATAAACACCAAATCTCTCATACAGAGATACTGGGTCTCTCCGGTACGGCGATCCACATATTCCAGAATTTGAGACAGCAGTTCTGATTCTTTGCGGGTGTGACGTTCTTCGTAGCACGATTTTAATACATCGTATGCACGGGTTGTCAGCGGAATGGTGCGGTAGCTGCTATTGGTTTTGGGAGGACCGGCACGCCAGATTCCTTCACTATGGCGGTATTCCAGCGTTTTGCTGACGGTCAGCGTCCGCTTTTTCCAGTCAATAGAATCCCAGGTCAACCCGATCATTTCCGAAGTCCGCAGCCCGGTCTCCAACAGCAGTACATACTGCCTGTAGTTGTGAGAGCGCTTTGCGGTTTCCAGAAAAGCTGCCTGTTCTTCTACGGTCAGGAACTTAATGTCATCCACAGCACGGACCGGCTTTGAAAAACGAACTCCGTCCATGGGATGCTTGATGAGCATATCGTTCATGACTGCTGCACGGAACATGGTTCCCATCGCAATATACGCCTGACGGATGGTAGAACCTGCATAAGTTGCTTCCATCTTGTTCAGAACGATCTTGCAATGCATCGGTTTGACATCACACAAGCGCATACTTCCGATGACCGGCTGGATGTTCACTCGATACCGTTCCCGGTAATTTCTCTTGGTATTGGGTGCCAGATCTGCAATCAGATGGGTGATCCAGAACTCAAACCAGGAATCCACCGTCATTTCGGAGGAAGGATTGTGAACATCGTGCTTATCCTCGTACTGTGCATCGGCAAGCCAGTTGCGAGCTTCCGGGAGCGTATCAAAATGCTTTTCCTTGCGGGAACCGTCCTTTGCGGTATATCTTGCGGCGTACTTACCGTCTTTTCTTTGGCAGATACCCTTTCCACATTCTCTGCCTTTTAAGTTCTTGCCCATATAATGAACTCCTTTCCTTAGAGTAGGAAACGCGAGTTCATCACGACACTCTACTCTAACACAAAAACACAATTTTTTCAATATATTACGCCGTTTTTGGTGCGCACTAATCAGTGCCCGGCGCACCAAAAACGGCTGTTTGTCAAATCGCAACCCGACCTTCGATAAACTCCTCAAAAGCCTTGCGCTTTACCAATTTTTTAGTGCCCACATACAGGACAAAGGGGCAGTTGGGTTGTTTCAGCATCTCGTCGATTTTGTTGATTCCGATGTTGCTGTATTCGGCTGCCTCACGAATGGAGAGCAGCATCTTACGATCAATGGGCAGGTTCGTTGCCTGCTGGTTCTGATTCATCATAGGCAGTAAAATTCCTTTCTTTCAGCGTTCCATATCTTGCTTGCGGCGAATAGGTTTGGTCGGTTGCCTTGCTTGTCGGGTCCGGGTCAAAAGCTCATCAAAAAAAGCCCGTACCTTTTCAGGTGCGAGCTTGACGGCGTCCAGATACGGCTGGACCTCTTTCTTCAATTCTTGGTATGCGTTGTACAGGGCATCGTATCTCTGTTTCCAGATGGCAGCACTGCATTGGGCGCTGCGCAGCTTTTCTTCCAAGCGGCTGTTTTCCGCTTTGACCAGAAGACCAGTGACTGCATAGTCCTTGAGGATATTGCACTCGGATGGAGTGAATGAAACATTGCCGGTAATGGTCTTTTTTCCCATGGAGCGGATTTCCTGCACAGTCAAAGCAGCGGCGTGCTGCTCTTTCGCCTGCTTTTGCAGGGATTGTAACTCCTTTTCCTTTTTTTCAATGACGGCTTGCGTGTTATTCAGGGTCTGCTCCGTCTGAGCGATCTGAGCGGTCATGGTCTCCAGACGCTGCTTCTCCTGCGCTACCTTGAACTGGGTCACGGTCAGATGTTCCTCGGTGCTGCCACGCTCTCCACGCTCCACATCGGTATAACCGGCAGAGCGCATAGCCTCCCAGAAATTATCCTGCAAAATGCTGTAAGATGGACGAAGGACTTTCTTTCCTTTGGAGGTCAGCAGCGGATTCCCGGCTTCGTCCAACACAATCTGAGAAGTCCATTTTTTACTTCGGCTGACCTGCATAATCGTTTCTTTAACTGTCCCACGGAGGGCTTCGTCCTTGCAACGCTTCGACCAGAGAATCTGTTTTTTCACCACCGGGATATAGACCACATGGAGGTGGTAGTGGTACACATCCTCGCCCAGAGCTTCGGACATTGCCCGGTTGCGCTCATCGGCGTGCATCACAGCGGAGAGGATATACTGCTCGCCGCCCACAATCTCCACGGCGGCTTTATAGGCATCGGCATAGAACTGCTTGGCAAATTCATAGCCGCCGTGGTTGTAGAAGTAAGCGGAGTTCACATCGAATACCAGCTCGCCATATTTCACGGCATCGGCTTTGAGACCTCTGGTGGAGATCACCTTGTCCTGTTCCATCTGTTCAAACATTTCTGCATATCCGGCGGTAGGAGCCTTGAAGTGGACGTTCAGGGAACTGCGCTCCGGTTCGATGTCCTCATTGCTGTAGCTGTCTTTTTCACGTTCGTTGTGTTCCTGCACCTTTGCCAAGTCATCGGCAGTTTCAACATCCTGATTGCGGGCTACGGTGCGATCAATTCCATCATTTCTTGCCATAGGTCAAGCTCCTTTCTGCGTTGATTTACGGGGGCTGGGGCTGTGGAGATGCACTTTTGCGAAAGTGTAATAACCCACTATGACACTTTCAGCCCGAAGGGCTGCAAAGTGCCGTGGGCTCTCCCGAGGGGGGATTGCGGTCATTGCGATGACCGCTGCTGAACTGCCCGGAAACCATCTGCATCGTTTCCTGTTGTTCAGCCCGGACAGCCGATGTTCTGCCAAACACCAGCCATCCGGCAGCAAACAAAGGCGTGCTTTGTCTGCCGTTGGGGGTGCGATACGAGAGTCCCCTATAGAGACGGTTTTGGGTGAAATGCTGTGTACATACGTACAAAAGCACCGAGTTACTCGTTCTGCCTCGGTACGTACGTATCTTCCGAAACATTGGAAAATCCGTTTATATAAGGTCTGGCAATCGCTTCAATTCCGAAAAATCCCCACACCCGCCGCCCGGCGATGTTGGTGATCCTGTTGCAGTATTCCAGATTGTACTTGCCCTGATTGGCGATCACAGCATCACTAAAGCTGCGCCGCTTCAGCGCCGTCAGATTGTTTTCTTCGCACCACATCTGGTAAATCTCATACAGTTCTTTAGAACTGATGGTGCTGTCTGCTTTCAGCCGAATATATCCCTCGGATTCCAGAAAATCAAAAATATTATTATTGTCCCGTTTGACAGCTTCCCGGTTGTCTTTGGTACGCTGGCTCTCGGTAAACTTGAAGTTGTTGGCAGCCAGCCTCTGCAAGCCCTCACAGGCCCACAGCAGGATGCCCTCCACCTCGGCCTTCATTTTCTCGGCCAGGTCGGGATCATCCACACGGCCAGCAGGCTTATCTTTTGTGGTCAGCACCAGCTGGCGGCGGTAGAACCCGTCGCTCCTGTCAAACAGTGCCTGCAAATCGCCGTTAGAGAAGGCCAGCAGCCGGGCGCACAGCCCCTTGTCCAGCGGGGCAGAACTGCGCAGCGTAAAGATGACCTGCCGCTCCTGCCGCAGCATCTGGGCGTGCTCGACGACCACGCGGCCAAAACAGGCCGCAAAGTCCGGGTCCGCCATAAACTGCGGCCATAGCTGGGAAACAAGTGGTGTCACAGTGGTACTCCTTTTCTATCAGATAACAGCACAAACTGCCGCGCCCCGGAAAAGGGCGTGGCAGCAGGTCGTTTTTAAGTCAAATCTTCTGTCTTAAAGACATAATAGCCTTCGTAGTGGTAACTGGCGTCGATGCCTTTCATATAGACCTCGCGGCTATTGATCTCGTTGGTCAAAGCCGCCTTCAGCAGCACCTTGATCTCCACGTCCTTGATGGGGCTGCGCTCCATGGCCAGTAGGTAGTCCTCTTTATCGACCTTGCTCCAATCCACCACCTGCCCGATGCCGGCTTTCAACGGGTGGGCGATATTCATCTCCACATACTTCTCGATGATCTCGTCAAAGGTGGACTGGGGCATCTTGTCGATGTTTCCAAGCGCCGCCTCCAGATACATCAAAGGGGCAAAGCGGAAATTGCCCTTTGCCAGATTCACCGTGCGCAGTTCGCCTGCAAAGTCATAAATATCCTCGAAAAGCGCCTTATGAATGGCTTGCAGCGACGCAAATCTGCCGGGGGCCAGCTTGTCCAGAGCGCCGCTTTCAAACAGTTCTACGGCCTTCCTTTTGCTGATCCGCTCCTCCTCGCGGGCAAGCTCGGCGGAGTTGGTGATACCAAGTTTATTTTCAAGTGCCATTACGGGCCTCCCCATCATTTATAATTTGCTTTCTAAACAGCTCGTCCAAGGTTTTTCCGTCCCTGTCTTTCCATTCTATCCAGCCGTTTGTCGAGCCTCCAAGTACAAAGTTGCTTGCGCCGCTCGGTGTGTTGAAATCTAATGTAACATTCAAGATGTACTTTTCTCCAGCCTTGACAATAGATTGCTTGGACAGCAACTCATC
>OMAY01000961.1_pt1 | contig 14860 bp, 14 predicted proteins | sample 1673611 | NCBI WGS metagenome assembly OMAY01 (sample SAMEA103958117, study PRJEB25191) | human gut metagenome | biome: human-associated habitat [ENVO:00009003]; feature: intestine environment [ENVO:2100002]; material: feces | place: Germany | collected 2013/2015
TCTTAGCGCCGAAGATGGGCATCGACCCCTACAGGCAGGTGGGGAAGTACATACGGATTCGCCCTGGATTTCCGAAAAAAGCACTGCATCCAGCGGGCGGGCAGAGTCGTCCGCCCCTACATCCTTCGTTACGACGAGAGATTTTCGTGCAGGGCAAGGCGGACGCAGGCGTACATACTGTACGTCAAGTCCGGCCTACGCGGCCATGCGCGGAAAGATCCGGCGGCGTATTTCAGGGCTTTATTTGTCCTGCAGGCAGGCGATGCCGGGCAGTTCCAGACCCTCAAGGAATTCGAGGGATGCGCCGCCGCCGGTGGAGATGTGGGTGATCTTGTCAGCAAAGCCAAGCTGCTCGCAGGCAGCTGCGGAGTCGCCGCCGCCGACGATGGTCACAGCGTCGGAATCGGCCAGCGCCTGCGCAACGGCGATCGTGCCCTTGGCAAGCGTCGGGTTCTCGAATACGCCCATCGGCCCGTTCCAAACGACGGTCTTTGCGTTCTTGACAGCGTCGGCAAACAGCGCGCGGGTCTTCTCGCCAATGTCCAGACCTTCCTTGTCAGCCGGGATGGCGGTCACATCGACCGTCTCAACTTCGACAGGCGCATCGATGGGGTTCGGGAAATCGGCCGCAACGACAGTGTCGATCGGGAGCAGGAGCTTGACGCCCTTTTCCTCGGCCTTTTTCATCATGTCCTTGCAGTAATCGACCTTCTCTGCGTCGAACAGGCTCTTGCCGATCTCACCGCCCTGTGCCTTGGCAAACGTATAGGCCATGCCGCCGCCGATGATGAGCGTATCGACCTTCTCGAGAAGGTTATTGATCACGTTCAGCTTGTCGGAAACCTTTGCGCCGCCGAGGATGGCGACGAACGGACGCTCCGGATCGGCCAGCGCCTTGCCCATGATGGAAACTTCCTTCTGAACGAGGAAGCCGCTGACGGCGGGCAGATAATCGGCAACGCCGGCTGTGGAGGCATGCGCGCGGTGCGCGGTGCCGAAGGCGTCGTTCACAAAAATGTCAGCCATGGATGCAAGCTTCTTGGAAAGTTCGGGGTCGTTCTTCGTCTCACCCTTTTCAAAGCGGGTGTTCTCAAGCAGCATGACCTCGCCGTCCTTCAGAGAAGCGGCCAGAGACTGTGCGCTTTCGCCCACAACATCCTTGGCCATCTTGACCGGCTGGCCCAGAAGTTCGGACAGGCGCTCGGCAACGACCTGAAGTGAGAACGCGGGATCCGGACCGTTCTTGGGCTTGCCCATGTGGGAGCAGAGGATGACGCGGGCGCCATGCTTGACAAGATACTGGATGGTCGGCAGCGCGGCAACGATGCGCTTGTCGCTCGTGATCTTGCCGTCCTTGGTGGGGACGTTAAAGTCGCAGCGGCAGAGTACGCGTTTCCCGGCGACGTCGATATCTTCAACAGACTTTTTGTTGTAGTTCATAGAGGTTCCTCCTTATTTTGATTACGGGCAGAGCCCGCTTTGTTTACGGATTCCATTCCGCCATTTTTCCTTCGGTCTTCAGATGCGGGAAATCCTGCTGCCGCAGCGCCTCAAACACGCCGATGGCAGCGGAATTGCTGAGGTTGAGACTCCGCGCCTCCGCGCGGATAGGGATGCGGACGCAGCTGTCATAATGTGCAGCCAGAAAGTCCTCCGGCAGCCCCTTCGTTTCCTTTCCGAAAAACAGATAGGCACCGTCAGGGTAATCGGCCTCGTCATAGCGGCGGGGAGCCTTGGTCGAGAACAGGCGCATGCAGGCGGGCTGGTTTTTTGCGAAGAAATCATCCAGATCCTCATACACGCGCACATCGACCAGATGCCAGTAATCAAGCCCCGCGCGCTTCACGGCCTTGTCCGAAATATCGAAGCCCAGCGGCTTCACCAAATGCAGGACACTGCCTGTCGCGGCGCAGGTCCGCGCAATATTCCCGGTGTTGGCCGGAATTTCAGGTTCTACCAGTACAACATGCAGCATACGAAAAACTCCCTGCCCGCCGTTTTGCGGCAGGCAAGCATATTCTATGACAGAACATCGCAGATTTCAACTGTTTTTCAGAAAAAAATAAGGTTTTTTACGAAAAAAATTTCTTTTTGCTGCGCATAAAATTTGGCTGATTTGCCGTCCTTATGGCTGCCAGTCGATCTGCTTCTGACCGTGCTGCGCGAGAAACGCATTGATCTGCGAAAACGGTCTGCTGCCGAAAAAGCCCCGGTAGGCGCTTAAAGGGCTCGGGTGCGGGGCTTGCAGGACGAGGCGCGGATATGGGCTGTGGGCTGCAATCCCGACCTTTTTCTGTGCGTGTGCGCCCCAGAGGACGAACGCCACCGGCTGCGGCAGCGCGGCCAGCCGCTGCACGACTGCGTCCGTAAATGTCTGCCAACCGAAATCTTTATGGCTTGCGGCCTTTCCCGCCTCCACGGTCAGGCTGCTGTTGAGCAGAAACACGCCCTGCTTTGCCCACGCAGTCAGATCGCCGCTGTCCGGCGGCGTGATGCCGCAGTCCGATTGCAGTTCGGTAAATAGATTGCGCAGCGACGGCGGCAGCTTCACGCCCGGATTCACGGAGAACGCAAGCCCGTTGGCCTGTCCCGGTTCGTGATACGGGTCCTGTCCCAGAATCACGGCCCGCACCGCCTCCGGCGGTGTGAGCCGGAAGGCTGCAAACAGCGCCTCGCGCGGCGGATAGACTGCCGCCGCAGCATAGGCCGCATCCACCCGCTCCGAAAGTGTCCGCCAGTACGGCTTTTCCAACTCCTCCTGCAAAAGCGCCTGCCATGCGCCGAGTTCTTCCGCTTTCATCCTGTTTCCTCCTTAGTTTCCCCGATTTTTCCGCAATATTGCTATGCAAAAGCATAGCAATATTCAGAAATGTGCCATTTCCTCGCCCCTGCGGGGCAACCGGAAATGATGCACAAAAACTTCATGCACCAACATTTGCGCATTTTCGTGGTGCAGTGCTCATGCATGAAGTTTTATGCCCTTTTATCTCCGCCTCGCGTCCATCTTTATTCTTGTGCTATTGGATTTCATTTGTGCCAGCGGGGAGAAGTTGTCGTAATTCTTGGTCAAGTCCGCGTCGAAGATCGCACAATAATGTTTCATTATGGCAAGGGTGCTATGCCCCAAGAGTTTTTGCAGAGTAAAGGCATCTCCGCCACAATCAATCAAATACTTTCGGGCAATGGTGTGGCGGAACAGATGGATGCTTGTCTTTTGGATTCCCCGCCGCGTGTTATACCTTGCTATGGATTGCCGCAGACCGTTCTCCGTCAGTTGAGAGCCGGTTTCTGTGCAAAAGAGGAAATCAGCCGCCTCCCCGCCTTTGTGCCGCAGATACTCCCGCAGAATGGACACCATGGCACTACAAAGGGGAATGACCTGGGTTTTCCTGTTCTTTGTGTGACGGTAGAACACCACGCCGCCGTCCAAATCCACATCTCGGATTTGAATTGCTCTAACTGTCGCGGCTCGGCTGCCGCAGTTCAACAAAAAGTTGATAATCACCCAATCCCGATATTCGGCAAAGGTTGCTTTCCGAATGTCGGGCTTTTTTAGTAATGCGGACAGTTCTAAATCCGAATAGGTTTCTTTCACAGTTTCCTCCGCCTTGTAGAGCGGGATATTGAGGCGGGTAATGCCTTGCTCATTGCACCAAGAGAAAAAAGGATTTGAGGGTGCGCATACTGATAATCATTGCATCCAAATCCGCCTTTTGGAGCATGGCAATGTCCATCTTTACATCCAAGTGCCGCGCCACGGCTTGAAACTGGGCTTGATAACTTTGCAAAGTCTTTTCGGCAAGTCCCTTTGTCTTTTTGGAAATGATGAAGTCGGAAAAGGTTTCCTCGATGGTTGCACTCACTACTAACTTGATTTTAGCCATAATATCTGTCCTCTTGATTTCATAATTTTTAGCCTAAAATCAAGAGCACAGGTCAGCGCTTGCCTTTTGGTGAAAACCGAAGAAAATCACGCATCACAAGCGATAAAAGCAAGAAAAAGCCTTGATTTCCGAAGAAATCAAGGCTTTCGGCGGAGATAAGCGGGGCCGAACCGCTGACCTCTTGAACGCCATCGAGCCGTTGCCACGGCTCAGGGAAACTTCGGTGCAGCGAATCGAAAAAGTGTTGTCCCACAGTGGTTTTTCAATTCCATTACTATCCATCTGCTTGTATAAAAGGGTAATTAACTTCTTGAATGCTCTATAATGATGTTAGCACAGCATCCCGAAAAAATCAACTTTTATTCATCTTCTCTTTCAGAACAAAACAACTCCTGTTTGTGTTTTACATTCCTTCCCAACATCTTTCTAACAACTGTGGAAGTCCCGCTTTGTGGTACACAGGAACGCCGCCACCATGCTCTTTTTTACGAGGCTTTTGCCTCGTTTTTTCTTTGCTCTTCTCAGATAGACCCTAGCTATACGGGAGATTTTTGGAAGGCTTTATTTTCGCAAGTCATATACGGTGTCCCGCAATACCAGCATTGTGCCAATTCGCATACAAATCGTCGCAGGCTGCGAGTCACTGGACGCAATCTGCTTAAGCAAAAGGGAAACAGCGCTTCCACCCAAAAGCTCTTTTGGAACATGGATAGTCGTAAGCTTTGGAGAAGTGACATAGGACATCGGCATGTCATCAAATCCAACGATAGAAACATCTTCAGGGATCCTGTAACCGTGTTCTTTGAGGGCGCGCATGCAGGAAATTGCAATGATATCGTTATCTGCAAACAGTGCGGAAGGAATGCGGTCAGCGCTGCGCAAATACCGAGTCATATCATTGTATGCGCTATCCTGTGTGGGTCCAACATGGATATGGGTAACTGAACAGCGGTTGGTAATATCGAAATCAGCGATTGCTTTTGTAAAACCGTTGTATCGCTCGACAAAATTATTGATATGAACATTGGAGTGGATGTAACCAAGATCGGTATGACCAAATTCAATCAGGTGTTTGGTGGCGAGATATGCGCCTTGGCTGTTGTTGATTACAACACAGTCAAGCAGTGTTCCTTCAAAATAGCAGTCCAGTACGACAATGGGTTTGCCGATGGTCAGAAATTGCTGGATATCTTCTGGTTCCATTTCTGTTGCCAACAGAATAATACCGGCACAGTCGGACATCGAGAGCGACTTGAGCTGTTCTGCGTTGTCTTGATTACCATAAAAATAACTAATTTGAAGATTATAACCGGAATTTGCGACCTCCGCACTGATTCCTTCGGTCACGGCAGCGAAGAAAGGCGTGTCGCCATAGACCATGCCGTGCTTTTTGAAGATAACAAGATTGATAAAAGTAGAGGAAAAGGATTTGCGCAACGGACGCTTTAAACCATATTCCTTTGCGGCGCGGAGAATAAAATCACGTTTTTCGTCACTGATCCCTTTTTTCCCGTTTAAAGCAATCGATACAGCGGAAGCGGAAATACCGAGCTTTTCTGCAAGCTCTTTAGCTGTAATAGACATAGAATCAACCTCCGACCCGTTTGTTGGTTATATAATAACATGTAAAGTGGCTTTTTGTCAACTAAAAAGCAAAATATTTTGAAAACTATTTAGAAAAAATTTAGCTAAATAATGCCGGCTTCAGACGAAAAATAGGTAAACTGACTGAAATAAACATGGAATATTTGTATAATTTAGAGATATTGCAATGTGAGTATTGACAATCGCACTAAATTCTGATATAAAGTTAAGCATAAATTAAACTAAATTTTATGGAGGGTTCAGCGTGAATGAGGTATTACTCAAGGCGGAAGGAATATATAAGTCCTTTGGCGCTACAAAGGCAGTCGTGGATTTCCACATTGAAGTTTGCCGCGGAACGATCCATGGACTAATCGGAGAAAACGGTTCTGGAAAAAGCACCTTCTCCTCGATTGTGGCGGGTATCCAACAGCGGGACAGCGGTCGGTTGCTGCTTCGAGGAGAGGACTATGCACCGACTTCTTCGGTAGATGCCGCAAAACAAGGCGTATCTCTCATTGTTCAGGAAATTGGCACGATCGGTTCAATCCCTGTTTCGGCGAATATCTTTCTTAAGATTCTTTCTCAAATTGGCGGTGAGCACATCGACCCGCAGGCTATAACAGGCACACTGAACCTGGAAGATCGAAAACTGGTTGAAATCGCAAGGGGAATGTACTCTGAGCCGGAGCTGCTGATTATTGACGAGACATCCAATGCACTTGCAAAACATGGACGCGATATTCTGTATCAGAATATGCGTGCGGTGCGAGATCGCGGTGGTGCCGTAATCTTCATCACCCATGACCTTGCGGAGCTGATTGATATCTGCGACTGTGTCACTGTTATGCGTGACGGTCATTATATCGAAACCCTTTTCAAAGAGCAGATGGAAGAGAGCCGCCTCAAGAGCCTGATGGTTGGACGTGAGGTAGCGGACAACCTCTACCGTGCTGACGATGCACCGGATTATCAGCCTGAGGTCGTTCTACGTGCAGAGGGACTCAATGCGATTAATGTTTATGGCGTTACAATCGAGCTGCACAAGGGAGAGATCCTCGGAATCGGCGGTCTTGCTGAGTGCGGAATGCACGAGTTGGGCAAGGTCCTCTTCGGAATTGAAAAGCCGGATAGTGGAACAGTGACGGTAGACGGAAAGACAATCACATCTCCTCGTGAAGCAATCCGGCTGGGTGTTGGATATCTCTCGAAAAACCGGGACACTGAGGCGATTATACTAAATGCCAGCATTCAGGACAACATTTGTTTACCAAGTTTACCCAAGCTGACAAAACACGGATTTATCAACCCCAAAAGGGAAAAAGCACTCGCTGAAAAATGGACGGACGCGCTGGCAATCAAGATGCGCAGCAGCGACCAGCATTGCCGGGAATTGTCGGGCGGCAACAAACAGAAGGTCGTTCTTGCAAAGTGGATGGGTAACGATTCACAAATTCTCATCATGGACTGCCCAACCCGCGGTATTGATATTGGTGTTAAGGAAGCAATCTACAAGCTGATGCAGCAATTCAAAAAAGAGGGCAGATCTATGATCATGATTTCAGAAGAACTGCCGGAACTGATTGGAATGAGTGACAGAATCCTGATTATGAAGAATCATGAGATTGTGCAGGAAATTCCTCGCAGCGCCCAAATCGATGAAAATCAGCTCGTCAGCAGCATGATCTGAGGGAGGGACGAAGATGAAGATCCAATCAAAGCTCAATACGAAGCTACTGGTCAATGTTTTCCCTTGGGTGAGCTTGATCCTTGTGGTCGCGGTGTTCGGGGTCGCATCTAAAGGACTGCTGTTCAGTGCATATAACCTGAAAACAATTTTCTCACAGTCGGTGCTATTTATCATTGGAGGGCTTGGACTTTCTTTTTTGTTCGCACAAGGTGCTTTTGATCTTTCCTTCGGCAGTGTCGTTTGCTTTGCGAGTCTCCTTGCGGCAAAGGCAGTGGAAGTCACAGGGGTGGATCTGCTGATTTTTGTGATCCCGTTTGTTGTCTGTATTGGAATCGGCATACTGAACGGACTGCTTTATTCAAGAGTTGGCCTCGTTGTCTTTATCCAGACCCTCGGTGTTTCCTTCCTGTTGAAGGGAACCTTTACGACACTGCTCGGACCAATAGGTCATATTAAAGTGCCGAAAGTGCTTAACTTTTTTGATAGCCTTCCGTTTACTCTGGCATTTACCATTGTTGCGACGGTTTTTGTTGGATGGCTGTTCAGTTATACCGCATTTGGCAAGCACTGTCGGATGGTTGGTTCTGGACAGGAGGCGACCGTGCAATCCGGCGTGGATATCCGCAAGACAAAACTTCTGGCTTTTGTTGCGGCGGGAGTCACTGGCGGTGTGATCTCTCTGCTTTCAATGGCAAGAGGCGGTCAAGTTAGTACCAGCACGGCTTCCAACTTTGAGTTTAACGTTATGATTGCACTTACCCTTGGCGGAATGCCTTCCGAGGGTGGAACAGGAGCAAAGCTGCGCAGTGTTTTTATTGGCTGCTTTATCGTCTCGGTGCTGACCAATGGGATGGTGCTTCTTGGCATTGACGGACGTATGCAGGAGGTTATTAAGGGATTGATCTTTGTCTTAGTCCTGATTATGACCTCCCGACTCAAGGAAAAGACTGCGACTATGTAAACTATGTTTTCAATGTCTGGATAGACATTTAATAAAAATTATTGGAGGAAAAAAGAATGAAAAAGTTTGTAGCATTATTGTTGACGCTCGTTTTGACCTTTTCCCTCGCTGCTTGCGGTGCTGAGGGAGGTGCCAAAGACAATGAAGCAGCAGGTCCCGGCAGCTTTAAGATTGGTACTCTCGATACAGGCTCGGCGGATGCAACAACTGCCCCTCTGCTGAATCAGCTTAAGCTGACCGTTGAGACTCTCGGTTGCGAACTGGTTACTGCGACCTCAACTGGTATGTCTGCAGAAGAAACCCTTGTTGCATTGCAGAACTTGATTGCAGCAGGTTGTGATGCCATTCTGGTGCCTGCCGCGATGATCTCTCCTGCAAAGGTAGCAGAAATCTGTGATCCAGAAGGTGTATACTGGGGCACTTATTTTTACAAGTTTGAAGAGGGCACCGAGGATTACGAAGCTGCCATGAATTCTGAGTATTTCGTCGGTACTACCTATGAGGACGATGTCGACTCTGCCTACTGGGCAACCAGTGTGCTTGGTAAACTGGGGTGCAAGAATCTGTGCATGATTGGCTTGCCTACTGGTGGTACTACAGCAAACATGCGCGACGAAGGTATTGCAAAGGCTTGTGAGGAATACGGAATGACCGTCCTTGCCGAAGAACGCGATTTCACTTTGACCTTCACTGCTGCAGGCGGTGCAACCATCGCAGAGCGATTCCTCACTGCCTATCCCGAGTGTGACGGCATTATTATTGCAGGTATGACGCAGTACTGCCTGCCCGGCATTGTCCAGACTCTGGAACAGACTGGCAACATTAATAAGATTAAGGTTGCAGGTATCGACTTTAACGAATTCCAATTTGACTATATGGAGCAGGGTGCTCTGCACGGCATCGTTGGCGGCCACTTTGCTGGCCCCACCTACACTGCAATTCAGATGATTAACATCCTCAACGGCACACCTCTTACTGAAGAAAAGGTGCAGCTACAGGACATGTTCATTAAGCTGGGAAGCAACGAAGAGGCTCAGACCTATGCAAACTATATTAACGAAGTTGGTTACCTCTATAGCGAGGAAGAAATCAAGAACTGCCTCGTACTCAACAACCCCGACTTCACCTTCGAGGATCTGAAGGCGATTGCTGACAGCTATAGTCTGCAGGATTTGCTTGACCGTAACGGCAAGTAACCGGCTGAATGAGTGACGGCCGGCTGGCAGAAACCGCCGGCCGTCGGATTTGACCCACAGGGGGATATTTATGAACACGAAACGATTTGCACAGGGGGTTTTTGCCGCCCTGATTATACCGGGCGCGGTTTATCTGATTTTTGCGCTGCTACGGCCGGATGTGTTCTGGCGTGCTGATGTGGTCTATCTGCTCTTTATCCAGTCTATCGAATCTATCATTCTGGGCTGGGGCATGAGTTTTGGTATGATTTCGGGTAATATGGATCTGTCCGTCGCAGCAGAGACAATTCTCGGCACGATTGTTGCGGCAATCGCTGCAAAATCCTTCGGCGTCCCCGGTCTTGTCGTGGGAGCTCTTGCAACAACAATGGTAGTAGGCTGGCTCAAATCTCTGGTCCTGAGGGTTATTCGTACCAACTCACTGGTCATCAGTATTGCCTATTGCCTGCTGCTCGGCGCACTGGGTGCGGTTGTTGCACAGAATAAGTCACTGGTCATTACGAGTGCGCAAACAATCCTTGGCAAGGCACCGTGGAATATCCTTATTGCGGTTGGATTGGGTGCATTGATGTTCTATCTGCACAAATACAGCGTGTTTGGCTCGAACTGCCGTGCTGTTGGCGGTGACGCCCAGCTCGCAAAAAATGCAGGTATTGACAAATATAAGGTGTACGGAAAGGGATTCCTTGTCGCCTCGTTTTACGCCGGTTTTTCCGCAATTATCTCGCTGAGCCGAGGCGCAGGTACCGCTGCAGCCACCGGTCTGCAGTCGATGACACCAATCTTTAGTGCAATGATTGGTGTGTTCCTTGGCCTGATGCTTACCCGTTGGGTCAACATCGTATTCGGCGTTATATCCGGCATCCTGACCATGAATATCATCGGCTATGGACTGCTGGCGCTTAGCGTAGAACCGGACATTAAAAATACGATAACCGGTGCATTCCTGCTGACAATCATGACAATTATGGCGGTACGGGAACGTAAAGCGATGGAAAAAGTAAAACGCGACCTGTTTAATATGCAGCGAGTTGCGAAACAGGTGCAATATGTAAAACAGGAGGAGTGAACCATGTTAAAAAAGAGGCCGTTTGAATTCCCGGGTGAAAAGGCGATTCGCGTTATCTGTGACACAGATGCTTACAATGAATGTGATGACCAGTTTTGTGTTGCACATCTTTGGATGACGCCTCGTTTTGACGTTAAGGCAATGATCGCTGCCCAGTACGGTCACGTTATGAATGTGCAGGGAACAGAGCAGAAGAGCTATGACGAGCTGGTTAATCTGGCAACCTTAATGGATATTCGCGACGAAGTGAATATTCTCCACGGCGGTGTGACCGCATTGCCCGATGAGAACACTCCTGTGGACAGTGAGGGTGCCCGCTTTATCATCGAAGAGGCTATGAAGGATGATCCTCGTCCTCTGTTTGTATGTTTCCTGGGAGCGACGACAGAAATTGCATCTGCTTACCTGATGGAGCCGCGTATTGCGGACAAGCTGACAGTGGTCTGGATTGGTGGCGGTGCCTATCCGGAAGGTAATTTTGAATTCAACCAGGGAAACGATATCAACGCGGCTCGGGTACTTTACAAGAGCAATATTGAACTATGGCAGGTGCCGATGAACGTCTACACTACCATGAAAATCAGCTATTTCGAGATGATGAACAAGATCTACCCCTGTGGCAAGATTGGCAAATATCTCGTTGAACATGCGATGGATTTTGGCAAGCAGTTCGACCAAATAATTGCATCAATGGCAGACATTCCTGCCGCAGCATCGATGATGGGTGGTGCCAGTGTGTCTAAAGCAGCGGCAGCGACTTCCTTTGGCGGCGAGCTTTGGAGCCTTGGCGATTCCCCGGTAGTTGGTATTATGCTCAATAACACAATGGGCCGTTACGAGATGCATGATGCTCCGGGCGATGTGGGTCTGGACGGCAAGTATGATTGGTCCAAGCCAAGCAGCCGGAAGGTCCGTGTCTATAAGGACATTGACAGCCACTTCATCCTCAATGATATGATTGAAAAACTACAATTCTATTTCGGATAAAAACTTTTGCCAATGGGGCGGGCTGAAACGTCCGTCCCGTTAGTGCATTATGAACCCGAAGGGGACGAAAAATATGTTAAGGAATCTAAAACAAACCGCATATGAGCTTCGGCTCGATGTGCTTGAAATGGTATATGAACACAAATCGGGCCATATTGGCGGGAGTATGTCCTGCATGGATATCCTAACGACCCTATATGGTAGCGTTATGGACATCGATAAGATTAAAGCCGGTGCTGATTGTAGGGATCGTTTTGTTCTCAGCAAAGGTCACTGTGCTGAGGCACTGTATGCTGTGCTTGCCCAATTTGGATTAATAGATAAATCGGAGTTGGATACCTTCACGATGTTCGGGACTCGTCTTGCGGAGCATCCAACCAGCAAAATCCCTGGTGTCGAAGCAGCGACCGGCGCACTGGGACACGGGTTATCTCTCGGCGTTGGGATGGCAATCGGTCTGAGAGCAGACAGCAGTCCGGCACATGTCTATGTTCTAACCGGTGATGGTGAGCTCGCCGAAGGTTCTGTCTGGGAGGCAATGATGTCCGCAGCAAAGTATAAACTGGACAATCTTACCTTGATCGTGGATCGTAATCGCTTGCAAATTTCCGGTGGAACTGAAGACGTAATGCCCCTTGACGATCTTTGCGATAAAATCAGTGCGTTCGGTTTTTCTGTGCTTGTATGTGACGGACACGATTACGTTGCTCTGGAGCAGGCGCTGCGGCATAGAACGGCGGAAAAACCGGTAGCAATTATTGCCCAGACTGTCAAAGGAAAGGGCTCGCCGATAATGGAGAACAAGGCTGACTGGCACCATCTGATTCCAAATAAGGAACAGTATGAACAGATCAAAGCCGACATCCAGACGGTACTCAGGGAGGTATGACAGATGGCGATGGTTTCTTGCAGAAAGGCGTTTACTGCAAAACTGCTTCAGAATGCAAAGAAAAATGCTGATATTTTTGCAGTCGCGACCGATTCCCGCGGCAGTGTGACCCTTGGAGAGTTTGGCAAACAACTGCCTGACCGTCTGATTGAATTTGGAATTGCGGAACAAAACGCTGTTGCAGCAGCTGCCGGACTTGCAAAGACAGGGAAGAAAGTCTTTGTGACGGGACCAGCCTGTTTCCTTGCGGCGCGGGCGTATGAACAGGTTAAGGTGGATGTTGCGTACAACCGGACGGATGTCCGAATTATTGGAGTCAGCGCTGGTGTTAGCTATGGACCTTTAGGCTGCACACATACGACGATGCACGATTTTGCGAGTATGCGTGCGTTGCCGAATTTGACGATTCTTGCACCTTGTGACGCTGTGCAGACGGAGTATCTAACCGATCTGCTTTGCCAATTCACTGGCCCGGTTTACATGCGTATGGGCCGCGGGGACGTGCCGCCTGTTTATGAGGCTGGGGAAAAATTTGAAATTGGAAAGATAAAGACGGTGTGCGAGGGAACGGATGCGACGATTATCGCATGCGGCGAAATGGTTGCACCGGCAAAAAAAGCAGCGGAACTATTGCAAGCCGAAGGTATTTCTGTGCGGGTGCTCGACTGCTTTACGATACAGCCCATGGACACAAAGACAGTAGAGAAAGCTCTGCGCGAGACCCGTGCCGTTGTTACTGTTGAGGAACACAGTACACGAGGCGGCCTTGGAGAAGCTGTTTCGCATATTGCGGCAGAGTTACGCGGTAGCGCACCGATGCGGCTCTTAGGCCTTCCGGAGGAGGTTGTAATCGGAAAATCTCAGGAGCTGTTCGCCTACTATGGTCTGACCCCCGAAGGGATTAGTGCCGCAATCAAAGAACGGCTGGAGTGTGAATAGGATGAGCTACATACTGGCGATTGACCAGAGCACTGCGGGAACAAAAGCAGTGCTGTTCAATAAATATGGAGCGGTTATTTCCCGAAGTGATCTGCCCCATCGACAGATTGTCGATGAACGGGGGTGGGTCGAGCACGATCCAGTCGAGATTATTACCAATGTCAACACGGCAGCAAAACAGGTTGTCGAGCAGGCTGATATCCTGCCGGAAGAAATTAAGGCAATTGGTTTAAGCAACCAGCGGGAAACGGTTGTTTGCTGGGATCGTGAGACCGGACAGCCGGTTTATAATGCAATTGTCTGGCAATGCGGCCGTGCCGCACCTATTGCGGACGCACTTGCGCCGTATGCCCGGTTGATCCGCGAGAAAACCGGACTTAATAACTCTCCGTTTTTCTCAGCACCCAAGATGGCATGGGTGGTGCAGAATGTTCCAAGGGCAGCAGAATTGCTCGAACAGGATAGACTGTGCTGCGGTACAATTGATACTTGGCTGGTCTACACATTGACAGATGGCCAGAGCTATAAGACAGACTTTTCTAATGCATCGCGCACAGAATTGATGAATCTCGACACGCTGGACTGGGATGATTCCTTAATCGAGATGTTTGGACTTCGTAGGAGCTGCCTCCCGGAAATCGTTCCAAGTGACCACTTGTTTGGAATGACTGATTTTGATGGTTTATTCCCGCAAAAGATTCCAATTGCTGCCGTGCTGGGAGATAGTCATGCGGCATTGTTTGCAAATGGCTGCTTTGCGGAAGGAATGACCAAAGCAACTTTTGGAACGGGAACTTCGGTGATGATGAATGCAGGAGCCTCCAGACCGAAGCAGGTGCCGGATGGGTTGGTGGAGAGTGTTTCCTGGGGACGTGGCGGAGAGGTTTTCTATGCGCTCGAGGGAAACATTAACTATAGTGGTGCACTGATCAAATGGTTGGTCAATGATCTCGAACTGATCCAAACCAGTCGCGAATCCGGACAGTTTGCTATGCAAGTGAAAGATACAGGCGGCGTCTATTTCGTGCCGGCGTTTTCCGGCCTCGGTGCGCCCTATTGGGATAACGACGCTCGTGCGATGATATGCGGAATAACGGCAGCAACCAAAAAAGCGCATCTTGTACGTGCGGCGGAGGAAGCGATTGCCTATCAGATTCGGGATATCACCGAACAGCTTGCACTTTGCGGAAAAACTGTTGGGCTTTTGTGCGTGGATGGCGGTGCGACGAATGACCTATTCCTCATGCAGTTCGTATCAGATATGACTGGTGCACCGCTCAAGCGATCAAGCATTGAAGAACTGTCTGCAGCCGGCGCTGCATATCTGGCAGCGTTGTCTGCCGGCATAGCAACGCAGACAGAGATTTTTAGCAGTATAGAATACACGCAGGTAGAACCCTCCATGCAGCAGACGCAGCGGGAACGGTTGTATAAAGGCTGGAAAAAAGCAGTGGCGATGGTCACGGAAAAGAAGAGGTAACGTATGAATCAAAAGAACAAATTTGGAATCATTGTTTCCACAAGATCGTTTTTTCCATCTAAGCTTGTCAAAACTGCGCGAGATGCAGTAATGCGGGTAATGGATAAGCTGGGATACGAGTACATTATGGTGGGGGAAACGGATACGCAATATGGTGCGGTCCTCACGTTTGATGAGGCGA
>OMAY01000976.1_pt1 | contig 14666 bp, 15 predicted proteins | sample 1673611 | NCBI WGS metagenome assembly OMAY01 (sample SAMEA103958117, study PRJEB25191) | human gut metagenome | biome: human-associated habitat [ENVO:00009003]; feature: intestine environment [ENVO:2100002]; material: feces | place: Germany | collected 2013/2015
CTGCGATCAAGCCCTGGAGGATTCGAAGGGAGCTGGCCGTATAGGACTTACCCGTTTTTTCTGTTTTGCGGTTGCAAAGGTACGCATTTATTTTAAATCTGCAATAGCTGGAGCGATTTTTTTCGAAATATTTTTTCGATACCCCTCCTCAGGCCTTCCCAGAGGCTTCTGGAGGGGGATGCTGTCAGCGGGTATAGTTGCTGATAAGCGCACCTCCCAGCATGGCTGCGGCTACTCCCAGTGCTACGCTCAGTACGACGTACAGCAGAAACAGGCCGTGCAATCCTTGTTTCAGCAAGATCAGACTGTCGTTGCTGAAGGTCGAAAAGGTGGTGAAGCCACCGCAAAGTCCGGTGGTGAGCAGAAGCCGTATGTCGGTAGCCAGGTTGAAACGGGCGGAAAGAGCATAAAACATGCCTATCAGGAAACTGCCTACGATGTTGACGGTGAAGGTGGCCCAGGGAAAGTTGTAGGGTACAATGCGTTCGTGCAAGGCCAGTTGCACGCAGTAGCGGAGTACGCTTCCCGTGCCTCCGCCAAGAAAAATACAAATCAGTGCTTTTGTCATTGCTCTGTTCTTACTGCTTGTTGGGAATAATAATATAAGTAGTTGGAATATAAAGTGTTGCAGTTTCCTTCTGTTTCCACGTTAGGAAACTACCGTTTCCTCCTTGGGGAACTGTCGTTCCCTCTTTAGGTTACGGCCGTAACCTCCTTAGGGAACGGGCGTAACCATTAGTGGAAACGGAGGAGAACTCTTGCTTTGGGGCAGGGCAGATTCAATGTCCCGTTCTGTCACTTCTCAAATTGTACGGCTGCCCAGCGGTTTTTCTCTTTGTGATGAACGAAGCGGAGTCCGTTGCGTTCGGCCTCTTCGCGGATGGCAGGAATGTCGTCCGTATAGAAACCGCTCATAAAGAGGCGGGCGCCTGGATTCATGCGCGCCACATAGTGCTTCATGTCGTTCAGCAGGATGTTACGGTTGATGTTGGCTATCACCACATCGAACGGGCCCTTGTCGGGCAGGATGGATGCGTCGCCTTGGAATACGCTGATACTATCAACGTGGTTCAGCTCGATGTTTTCGAGCGAATTGCGCACACACCATTCGTCAATGTCGATGGCCGCACAGGGAGCAGCGCCACGCATCCGCGCCAGAATGGCAAGTATCGACGTGCCGCATCCCATGTCGAGCAGCGCTTTGCCTTGAAGGTCGGCTTCCAGCAATTCGCCTATGATGAGGCTGGTGGTTTCGTGGTGTCCTGTTCCGAAGGCCATTTGCGGATTGATGACAATGTCGTATTCTGCCTGAGGTACATCGTGGTGGAAGGTGCTGTGGATGACGCAACGGTTACCGATGACGATGGGTTGGAAGAAGTTCTTTTCCCATTCTTCGTTCCAGTCCTTGTCTTCTGCTTCCTTATAAGTATAGGTAAGGGTAGTGTCGGCCAGCGGAAAACTGTCCAGTGCCGACTTCAGGGTTTCTTCGTCGTACAGGGCGGTCTGTATGTAGGCAGCTATGCCGCCCTCCTGTTCTACAAAACTTTCGAAGCCGACTTCGCCCAATACGGCGGAGAGGACATCGTTGACTACCTCCGTGCATGGTTCTGTATGGAAGATAAATTCTAAATATTTCATAGGGAATGAGATGTTTTGTTAAACTTGAGGCAAAGGTAGTGCATTTTTTCTAATGCCGAACTTCTTTTGCCGATTTGATGTGCATGGCTAAAAGTTTGCGCAGGTTTTGTCTGTTTGAAACATTTTATTACCTTTGTGACTGTACAGCTCAGTAAAAGCAAGGAAATGAAAACAAGGGAAGAATACATATCTCTGATAGTGTCCCATGCCGATGACCTAAGAACAAACTTCGGGGTTAAGTCGTTAAGGTTGTTCGGGTCGGTATCGCGTGGCGAGAACCATGAAGGTAGCGATGTGGACGTATGTGTCGATATGGAGCCGAAAGCGTATATGTTGGTAGCATTGAAGCGTTTTCTCAGTAATCTTCTGCAATGTTCTGTTGATGTGGTAAGAATGCACAAGCATATCAATCCTTTTTTGCTTGATGAAATAGAAAGAGATGGAATATATGTCATCAGATAGCCGCATATACGGCATGTTTTGCCAGATAAGGAAAGCGATTCTGCAACTTTTGGAATGGAACGAGGAAGTCCATTCTCCGGAAGACTATTACTCTTCAGCGGAAGGAATGAAAAATCTTGCGGCAAGTTGCATGCTTATTGAAGCTATAGGCGAAGGCATAAAACGTATAGACGACATTACCCGGTCAAAGTTGCTTGTCGAGCGTCCGGAAATACCTTGGATTGATGTTATAGGGATTCGCAATCATATAGCGCATGGATATTTTGATATTGACGGCGACATTGTTTACGATGTCGTAAAGAACAATCTACAGGATTTGCTTCTCGCCGTCGATTACTTTCTAGAGAAAATGAAGCCTTCATTAAACCGGACGGAGGGGTAATGGCTCTTCCTTTTGTTGTCGGGCAGTTGAAATCTCGTCTTTGTTCATTGTTTGTCCTCACCTTTCAGACGGTTTAGGGAAATCCCTATCAATCTTTGGGGAAAAACTGCTGTGTGTAGTGGATTTCGGCATTAACTTTGTAACGCGAAGAAATAGATAGAAATGAAAACTAAAAATAGACGGAATATGAAAAAGATTGTTTTTTTATCGCTTTTGGCTTTTTGCCTTCCGTGGACGCTGGCAGCGCAAAGTATAGATGACGATCTGTACTATGTGCCTTCCAAGAAGCAGGAGGAGAAGAAAGAGCAGGCAGAAGAGGCGAAAGCTCCCGAACGGAAGACGGTAGTGGTGAAGACCAATGCACCTACAACAACCGTCGTTTCGCCTGGCAATACGACAGTAGTAGTTAGAGACCGTAAGGGCAATGTCCGCGACGTGGACGAGTATAACCGCCGTTACGAAGCCGACGATTATGAATTCTCGCAGGAGAACGACACACTCTATATCGACGAGAAAGCCGACGACGGACTGGACGGTGAGTGGGTGAACGGATTCGACGGTTCGGCCGACGAATACGAATATGCTACGCGTATCATCCGTTTCCGCAATCCGCGTTTTGCCGTCAGCATCAGCAGCCCTTATTACTGGGACATTGTATACGGCCTGAATTCGTGGGAATGGAACGTATATGTCGATGATTTTTATGCTTATGCTTTCCCCACTTTCAGTAATCCGTTGTGGTGGGACTGGCGTTATAGCTCGTATGGCTGGTGGGGATATCCCTATTATGGCTGGGGCTGGAACAGCTGGTACGGTCCTCATTGGGGCTTCGGCTGGGGAGGCTGGTATGGCGGTTGGCATGGTGGCTGGTATGCCGGCTGGCATGGCGGCTGGGGATACCCGCACTATCATTACCCGGCTTGGGGACATTCTTCGTACTGGGGAAATGCTTTGACGCAACGCCGTTCGTACGGAACGAGTCGTGCTTCTTTGGGCAGTCGTCGTAGTTTGGACGGAACCCGCCGTTCGACGGTCAATAGCGGACAGTCGGTACGCCGCAGTGCCGGAACTTCCAGTCAGGTACGCCGTAGTACGTCGGGCACATCGGCACGCCGTGTCGTAGGAACCCGTACTTCGTCTTCCGAACGTTCCAGCTCGTCTTCGGTTCGCTCCAGCTCGTCTTCACTTCGCTCCAGTTCGTCTACCCGGCGTTCTACCTATACACGTCCGAGCAGCACACGCAGCAGTTCGGTGAACAGCAGCACAGGAAGCGTACGTCGCAGTAGTGGCATATCGACCGGAACTTCATCCAGCCGTCCTTCTACTACCTACAGCCGTGGATCAAGTTCGAGCAATACGCGAACCTATTCGAACGACTACAACCGCAGCAGCGAACGTTCTTATTCTGCTCCTACACGTTCGTCCAGCAGTTCCCGTTCGTCCAGCTTCTCGACAGGAGGCAGCACCCGCTCATCGGGTAGTTTCTCGGGAGGTGGCGGTGGTAGCAGCCGTTCAAGCAGCGGAGGCCGCAGAAGATAAGCGTACGACAGCAAGGTGTGGCAACGTGTCCGGTGACTGGCATCGGGCACGGAGCAACCCCATATGATATAGAAGAATCTGGTATCGAAAAAAAAGAACGTTAAGTATGAAAAAGAAACTGATGATAATAGCACTTGCCGCATTGGCTTCGGCAGGTGCAAAGGCACAAACCGTATACGATGCAGTAAACATTGCGCAGAAGGACCTGAACGGTACCGCCCGTTTTGTTGGTATGGGAGGAGCCATGGGCGCTTTGGGTGGTGATATCTCCACCATAAGCACCAACCCGGCAGGTATAGGTATCTATCGGAGCAACGATGCGATGGTGACCATGGGCTACTCCATTACCGGTTCGGAAAGCAAATTCGGAGGCAATACCTTCGAAGCCAATAAAAACCGCTGGAGCTTTGACAATGCCGGATTTGTCATTTCCACCAAAATCGGCAATCTGACACCGTTGCGCTATGTCAACTTCGGCTTTAACTACCACAAGTCCAAATCGTTTTACAAGAATATGACGATGGGCGGTCTGCTGGGCAAAGTGGGCAGTGACTACGTTTCGCAAGTAGCCTCGATGGCTATGCAGGCTACTGACGGAGCCTATGCGTACTATCAGGACTATTCCTCCTATCTGGATTACGGAAAGAGCGACATCTATCGCAACGACTATGCCGGATGGCTGGGATCTATGGGCTTTCAAAGCGGCCTTCTGTTTGAAGACACTGAAACGGAAGCTTATAATACCTATATACCTTGTATACCCAGCGAAGCAGACGCTTTGTTCCTGTCGCGCGAGCGGGGCGGTGTAGATGAATACGACTTCAATGTATCGTTCAATGTCAACGACCGTTTCTATTTCGGTGTGACGTTGGGTGCTTATGCCGTAGACTACAGCAAGTACTCTTTCTATGACGAGAACTACCAGTATACTGGGGAAGACGGAAAGCAGTACGAAGAAGGTTATTCGCTGGAAAGCTTCAACCGCATTCACGGAGCAGGAATAGACCTGAAACTGGGTGCCATTTTCCGCCCGATAGAAGACTCGCCTCTGCGTGTCGGTCTGGCTATACACTCTCCCGTATACTACAAGCTGACTTATACCACTGGTGCTTTGCTGAGTTCTGACCTGTTTTTGCCGGCAGAAGACGGCAGCGAGGTGATGACGCATACAACCGTAGATACGTACAGCGAACTGGGCGGACGGGATATGGACCGTGACTTCGAACTTCAGACCCCGTGGCTGTTCAATGTCAGCCTGGGATATACCGTAGGCTCTTCGCTGGCCTTGGGAGCCGAATATGAATACGAGGATTACTCTTCGATGAAATTCTACTATCCAGGGTCTTCCGAAGAAATGGCATGGGAAACTGGTGAGGCCGATCTTTGCCTGAAAGGGGTAAGTACGTTCCGGTTGGGAGCCGAGTATAAGCCTATACCTGCATTTGCACTCCGTTTGGGCTACAACTACAGCAGTGCGGCTTTCAAGGATGATGCCATCAAGGCACTGCCGACCAATTCGATTAATACCGATACCGACTTTGCCAACAACGAATCGATGAATACGTTTACGATAGGTATCGGCTATCGTGGCTCCAGAGTCTATGCAGACCTGGCTTACAAATATCATACGTATCAGTCGAAGTTTTATCCGTTTGTCGACGATCTGGGCGCGCTTCAGGCAACCAAAGTTACCAACGACCGCAGCCAGGCATTGCTGACACTGGGTATACGTTTCTAAAGAGACAGGAAATAAATAGCATTACATTTGCAAATAATCTTCATTCCTTCGGGCACGGAAATCCCGGAAAGGTTGCATGTGAATAAAGTATGTATGCAGTCTTTCCGGGTTCCGTGCCCGTTGTGTGTGATATGGGATGTACTCGTATTTACCAGTACCAGGCAATACCGAAGGAGTAGGGAGACATTTCGGGGCCTTTATTCTTTTGGAACAGACTGGTAGTAGAATAGCGCAAGTACAGACCGAAATCACCATATCCGGCTTGTGCCAGCAGATTGACACCTACAGGATTGACATACATGTCTTTGCCTACTCTTTGCTTTTTTCCGCCGTTGATGTGGGTGAACGATTTTACGCCGTGGCGGATTTCAAACTCCGGACCTATGTTGAAGAAAAGTTTGTTGCTTCTTCCCAGCCTTTGTTGCCACTCCAATGTGATAGGAATACGGAAGAAGAAATGGCGGAGCCGGCTGCTGCTGTAGCTGTTTTCTTCGTCGCCTTCAGCAAAATAGGTCTGTCCGTCGGCTTTGAGCAGGGCACGGTTGCCGTCGAAACTGAATGAGCGGTAGCCCCAATTGACGCCAAAGTTCAGTCCCCAATGAGGATTCTTCTTGAAGTTGTGGCACAGGGAGATGACATTAAATCCGAATTCCCACGAACGGGACAGGTTCAGGTCGGCTTTCGCACTGTTGTCAAAAGAGAGGAAGTCGTTGCTCATTCTGCTGTATCCGATGAAGATACCGGAATTATGCGGTTCATAGGCATTGTCTTTCTTCTTTTGGGGGATGAAGGGCAAGGCGTCGAGGAAAGTGCGTTTGTCCGATTCTACACGTTCCAGATAGACACCTTCGTATATTTCCACTTCTTTTGATTCTCCGTCGGTGGGCTGTTCTTCATATACACGGATACGCATGTTGCCGCTTCCTTTGCGGATGATGATGGAGTCGCCCTCGGTAGTGATGGTGGCACGCTGTGACGGGACGGTTTGTTGTGCTGTGGCATAGCTTGCCGCCATGGAGAGCAGGCAGGCAAAAATTACATTCTTTGTCTTCATATTGTTTCTTTATGTTTTTGGTTTTATTGTTCTTTATATAGCATATTCATCAGTTCTTCTTCGTTGAGGCTACCTTCGATGTAGACTAAGGTGGCTGTATTCTTCTTGCCCAGTTTGAAGATGATGTACCGTTGTTTGCCGTCCGAAGGATGCAGTTGGTAGTAGGCACTGCGCAGTATTCCGTCTTCCATTACTTCCTGGGTCTTATTGACCTGTCCGGGCTGTTCCTTGTCATGCTTCAGGCATTTCTGGATTTCTGCCAGATAGGGAGTAACGTCTTTGAAGACAAGACTCCGGTATTTGGACATTTTGTAAGACTTCAGTATCTTGCCGTTCAGTTCGACCATGGTGACGTTCTGTCGGTCGCCGTATTTTTCGAATAGGGTCGAAATCTGAAGTCCTTCCTGAGCCTGTAGCCTGTAGGATGAGAGGCATAACCCGAGGGACAGGAGCAATACATATTTATATAGTAATCGTTTCATGGCTTTGTATGATTAGAATTGAAACAACAAATCATTGATTTCTTCGTCGGTGAAGTGTACGTTCTGCAAGGCTTCCATGGCTTTTTCCTTTATAAGTGCTTCGTCCGTATAACGCTTTCCGTTGATGATGACGTAGTTTTCAGAAGCATTGGGCACCGGAAACAGTTGCATGCTGCCTATGAACAAGGCTATTGAGGCGGCGGCACCACCCAAGAAGTAAAGCCAGCGACGCCGTTTGAGCGAATAAGATTGCACGGGGGCGGTCTTCTTCTTCTCTGTCTCTGATTGTTCAAGGCGGAACTTTTGTGCTTCCTGGTCCAGACAAGCGAACAGGGGACGGTAGACTTGCAGTTCTTCCGGCACTTCTTCCTTGGTAAAGAAGCGTCGCAGCTCGCGTTCTTCTTCGCAGGATGTTTCGCCGTCGAAGTATTTGTTTAGTAACTCGTTAATTTTCATTGTTCGTTTCTCCTTTTTCTTGCTTGTATGGTTTGCAGATATGTATCTCTCACTTTTTTGCGGGCTCTCGACAGATTGCTCCGTATGGCTTCGGCCGAGCATCCGGTTATTTCTGCTATTTCGTCAGTTTCATACTCTTCGATGTCTTTCATCTGCATGATGGTACGTTGCAGGGGTGGCAGCGATTGTATGATGGTACGCATCAGCTTTATTTCGTCTTTTATCTCCAGTAGCTGTTCCGGAGTTGCTTCGGATGTGCTGTTGGACACATTGTCCAGCGAAACGTATTCGTTGCGCCGGGTTCGCCAGAGGTCCATGCACAGGTTGTGAACCAATGTCATGGCGAAGGCTTCGATGCTGCGGTATTGCTCCAGTTCTGTTCGGCGGTTCCATAGTCTGAGCATGGTTTCCTGCACGGCATCTTCGGCATCATCCGGGTCATCGGTCAGTCTTCGGGCATAGTTCAGCAACTTGCTGCGAAGCGGAAGTACGGCTATTTTAAATTGTTTTAGTTCCATTTTTCATTGGTAAGACGAACAGAAAAGCCAAACGTGACATCAAAGATGGTATTTTTTTGCCTGATTACTTACACTCACGTAACATTTTCTTTCGTTGGCGTTACATCCGGAACTTTTTTTAAGGATGGTATATAAACGAAAGTTTCTGTAACAAAATTATGCTGCCCATATAGAACAGAACGTTTATCTTTGAAGGAGAAATTTAAGAAAAGCGATATATTCATTAATCAATTTAATTCACATGAAAACATCCAAACTTAATTTTGAATGGTTGTGCAACCGGAAGACCATGGCGGTGCTTGCCTGCCTGTTCTTGGCTTCGGGAGTTTCGGTTGAGGCCAAAGAGAAAGCGCCGAAAAACGCGCCGGTATTTACCAACTTCGTCTATCAGGGCGATGACAAAATCTATAAGGAAAATCCGTTGCAGCCGGGTGAATTCTATAATCCGATTTTACAGGGATGCTATCCCGACCCAAGCATTACGCGCAAGGGAGGCGATTATTATCTGGTCAATTCATCCTTTGCCATGTTTCCGGGTGTGCCTATTTTCCATTCGACCGACCTGGTGAACTGGAAGCAGATTGGCCACGTGCTCGACCGTGAGTCTCAGTTGAAGGTGGAAGACTGCGGCATCAGTGCAGGAGTATATGCTCCGGCTATATCTTATAATAAGAATAATGATACTTTCTACATGATTACTACGCAGTTCTCGGGTGGTTTTGGCAACATGGTTGTGAAGACACAAGACCCGATGAAAGGCTGGAGTGATCCTATCAAGTTGCAGTTCGGCGGTATTGATCCTTCACTGTTTTTCGACGATAACGGAAAGGCTTACCTGGTACACAATGATGCACCGGACAGAGGAAAAGAACAATACGAAGGACACCGTGTCATTAAGATCTGGGATTATGATGTCGAGAACGACCGTGTGATTCCGGGTACGGATAAAATCATTGTCGATGGTGGTGTAGACATCAAGAAGAAACCCATCTGGATTGAAGGTCCGCACATTTATAAAAAGGACGGACGTTACTACCTGATGTGTGCCGAAGGCGGTACAGGCGGTTGGCACAGTGAAGTGATTTTTGTGGCAGACGACCCGAAAGGTCCTTATACGCCTGCTCCTTCCAATCCCATCCTGACCCAACGTTATTTCCCGCAGAATCGTGCCAACAAGGTAGACTGGGCTGGACATGCCGACTTGGTAGAAGGTCCGGACGGCAAGTATTACGGTGTGTTCCTGGCTATTCGTCCTAATGAAAAGGACATGGTGAACGCCGGTCGTGAGACATTCATCCTGCCTGTAGACTGGAGCGGCGACTTCCCCGTATTCGAGAATGGTCTGATTCCTTTGGAATGCAAGCTGAAACTGCCGAAAGGTGTTGAATACAAGGCTGGCAAAGACGGTTTCTTCCCGAACGGTAACTTCAAGTTCGAAGACAGTTTTGCTTCAGACAGTCTGGACTTGCGTTGGATAGGTCTGCGTGGTCCTCGTGAGAAGTTCATTTCTATCGCCAAGAAAGGCGGTCTGCAGATTACTCCGTTTGCAACCAATATTAAAGAGGTAAAACCGACTTCTACCTTGTTCTATCGTCAGCAGCACAGCAGTTTCTCGGCTTCGACAACACTGAAGTTCAAGCCTAAAGCCGAAAACGAACTGGCCGGACTGACTTGCTATCAGAACGAACGTTTCAACTATGTATTTGGTGTGACCAAGAAGGATAAGGACTATCTGCTCGTATTGGCAAAGACAGCTAAAGGTCAGACTACGATTGTAGCAAGTACGAAAATCGACGTGGAGGCTCCTGTTTCCTTGCAGGTAGTGGCCGATGGTAACGATTATCGTTTCAACTATGCTGTCGAAGGTGGCGAATACACCAATCTGGGCGGAACCGTTTCGGGCGATATTCTTTCGACAAATGTAGCAGGCGGATTTACCGGCAGCCTGATAGGACTGTATGCTACACTGACCAATGATATTCGTCCGTAAGCAATTGTTGTACCTGAAAACAAACTGTCGGTTTAGTCGGTCGCATTAAACCGACAGCTTAGTACGATAAACCTGATTTAAACTACTGTGAAACCCGAATAAAACAATATACGATGAAGAAAATTATAGTTTCATTAATGTTCCTGTCTTCGCTTGGAAGTTACGGAGCACAGCTTCAGGCATTGCAAGCACCTGCGGACACCACGGAGTTTGTCAATCCCATGATGTGGGCCGATGTGCCCGACCCGGATGTAATCCGTGTAGGTGACGATTTCTATCTGGTCAGTACAACCATGCACCTGATGCCCGGCGCGCCGGTCATGCACTCGAAGGATTTGGTCAATTGGGAGATAGCCAGTTATGTATTCGACAAGCTGACGGACACTCCGCGCTACGACCTGAAAGAAGGTACGGCTTACGGACGCGGACAGTGGGCAACCTCTATCCGTTACCATAAGGGAAAGTTCTATCTGTATTTCTCGCCCAACGACCAGCCTTACAGAGGGTATGTATACACAACAACCGATCCGAAAAAGGGTTGGACACTGGCTGCGCGCACACCGCACTTTCACGATGCTTCGCTCTTCTTCGATGACGATGACAAGGTATACGTGTTCTACGGAACAGGCGAGATGCGCGAGTTGAAACCCGACTTGTCAGACGTAATGCCTGGCAGTAAGCCTATCAAGGTGTTCGAACGCGATGCAAGCGAAAACGGTTTGCTCGAAGGTAGCCGTTTCATCAAGCACGATGGCAAGTACTATCTGCTGATGATTTCCTGGCCCCAGGGCGGGAAACGCCGTCAGGTGTGCTACCGTGCCGACAACATTGCAGGACCGTATGAAAAGAAAGTTATCCTGGAGAGCGATTTCGGTGGCTTCCCCTACGTAGGCCAAGGAACGATTGTCGACGACAGTAAGGGTAACTGGTACGGGGTTATCTTCCAAGACAGAGGCGGAGTAGGACGTGTACTTACCCTGATGCCTTGCCGTTGGATTGACGGTTGGCCGATGCTGGGCGATGAAAACGGACGTGTACCTTTGACGATGAAGAAGCCTGTACAGGGTTGTCCTACCATTCCGTTGGTGGTAAGCGATTCGTTCGATGCCGATAAGCTGGACATTCATTGGCAATGGAACCACAATCCGGTGAATGAAGCCTGGTCGCTGACAGACCGCTCGGGATTCTTACGTTTGAAGACGTCGAGGGTGGTCGAGAACATCTTCCTTGCTCCCAACACGCTGACACAACGTATGGAAGGTCCGCAATGTAGCGGAGTTGTTGCATTGGACATTTCGCACATGAAGGATGGCGACGTTTCCGGATTCTCGGCCTTTAATGGCGATTCCGGTCTGCTGTCCATTATTGCAGAAGGAAATAAGCGTTATCTGACCATGTCTACCGCCGTAGTGAAGTTGCGCGACTCTGATAAAGCTGTCTTGGGAGTAGATGCTGAAGAAAAAGAACGTGTAGAGTTGAAGCAGGATAAGATTTATCTGCGTATCGATGCTGACTTCCGTGTCCACAAAGACATCGCTGCTTTCTATTACAGCCTTGACAATAAGAACTGGAAGAAGATAGGTACGGACTTCAAGATGATATTTGATTATCGCAGATTCTTCATGGGTACCAAGTTCGGTATCTTCAACTATGCGACGAAACAACTTGGTGGTTATGTTGACGTGGATTTCTTTAATTATACCCGAATACAATAAGGTGTATCATAAACAAAGCATATCCGCAAGCTAAGGAATATGCAACAAAACAGAAGAGGGTGAGGCCTAAGGTTTCACCCTCATTCTTTTTGGTATAAAACCAACCAGGTTTTCGTACAAAACCTGGCTTGTTTTTAATGAAAACCTGACTTGTTTTTATGTAAAACCCGACTTGTTTTTGTGCAAAACCCGGCTCGTTTTTACGCAAAACCTGACAGGTTTTTATATAAGACCTTACTTGGTCGTTTTCTGAGTCATCTTGGCATAAATGATAAGAGCGATGGCCGAGATGGCACCGATGCCGGTGAACCAATACCAGATGTAATGTGCGTTTGCCGATGCTGCCTCCCATTCTGCGGTAGAGCCGAACAGGGCAGGGTCGGGGCAGTAGGCTGTAAGCAGTATACCCGACAGACCGAAGCCCAGCACAGATGCCAGGAATGAATGCAGATGGCTGAAGCCCAGATACAGTCCTTCTTCTCCTTTAGGAGCCTGTAGCGAAAAGAATTCCATATAGCGCGGAGAGATAAAGCACTCTGCTATGGCCTGTACGGCAATACCGGCAATCATCATGACGGTGATAGGATGCATACCCATAATATCACCGCTAAAGAGATTTCCTGCCGCCATAATCAGTGCCGACAGCGGAATGAGGAACATGCCTACAGTCATCGAGGTCAAAGCCTTGCGGCGTGCCATCAGTCGGGTGACAAGGTTGACCAGCAAGACGACAACAAACGGATTGACATTGGCTATCCAGCCCGGACGGGCCGTCTCGCCAGCCATACGGATGACATACTTGGGCATGGTGGCGTACATCTGATGCTGAATCATCCAGAAACCGGTAACAATCAGTATCAGGAGCAGCAGACGCCCGTTGGTGAATACTTTGCCCAATCCTTTGAAAACTTCGGCCATGCTTTTGCCCTGTCCACTTGTGTTGGTTGAGTGGAAAAACAGGAAGATGGTGGCTAACGCTACGAAACATAAGGTGGCCGACAGAAAGTTGATATAGATATAAGCCTCATCGCCTACGATCGAGCGGAGCGGATCGACGAAACACTTTCCCGTGAAGGCACCGATGTTGACCATCATATAGAAGATGGAATAGCCGCGTGCCCGGGTTTCCGAAGTCGTTTCGCGTGCTACCGAAGCCGAAATGATGGACTTGATGAACGAGCCGCCTACGACGAGGATGATCATAATGGGTACGATGAGCATGCGCAGGTTGCTGGTCTCAATACCCGTAAACTGGGTCTTCTCACCATACACTACCAGTCCCGATGATTCGAGCATCAAAGGGAGCATTCCCAAGCCCAGATAACCGATAGTCAGCAGGGTGAAGGCTATCAGAATAGCTTTCCGGTAACCTATTTTATCGGCAAAGGCACCGGTAAACATGGGCAGAAAATAAAGTCCGCCCGAGAATAAACCTGATATCAGACTGGCTTCGAGGTCGTTGAAACCAAGTGTGTTGGACAAATAAAGGGTAATTACGATAAAAATGGCATAGTAGGCCATACGTTCAAACAGCTCGGAGGCGTTGGCTGTCCAAAAGGCGCGCGAGAATTTGATCATTTAAATAAGAGTTTTTTAATGGTTTGTAATCAATCATTTTTCCGGTTGCAAAGATAATTTAAACCAAGTGGAATAAAAAATGAAAATATCTTTTTGGGGGGTATTGTCCGAGAAGCAAAAATAAAACTGGTTCCAACCCGAGCATGTGCCCTATGAGTTGGAACCAGTATAGTTTATCACGTTGAGTGATATTTATCAGATAGTTAGGCTACTAATATCTATTTATTTGAAATAGCGGTTGTACAGGCCTTCGAAACCTTTACCGTGACGAGCCTCGTCCTTAGCCATTTCGTGAACTGTATCGTGGATAGCATCCAAGTTCAGAGCTTTTGCACGAGTAGCAATACGCTTCTTGTCAGCGCAAGCACCTGATTCTGCATTCATTCTCTTTTCCAAGTTAGTCTTAGTATCCCATACGCAGTCGCCCAGCAATTCAGCAAATTTAGAAGCGTGTTCAGCTTCTTCCCAAGCATAGCGTTTGAAAGCTTCAGCAATTTCAGGATAACCCTCACGGTCAGCCTGACGGCTCATAGCCAGATACATACCAACTTCTGTACATTCACCCATAAAGTGGTTGTTCAAATCTTTAATCATTTCTTCGTCACAACCTTTAGCAACACCGATCACATGTTCATCGGCAAAAGTCAATGCACCGGTAGTTTCTACCATTTCTTTAAATTTACTCTTCGGCTGCTTGCATTGAGGACAGAATTCAGGAGCTTCATCACCTTCGTGTACATAACCGCATACTGTGCAAATCCATTTCTTTTTCATCTTTGTAAATTTTTATTGGTTGTATAATCTAAAATAGTTGTAACACTCGTTATTTGTTCTTTGCAAATGTAGGGAAACATTCTAAAACAAGCCCTACAAAAACTCATAAATTTATTCTATCTGTTAATTGATAAAAACTATGAAACCTATCCTTTACGGCCCATGTTATATTAAAAAACTTTCATAAATATGGACACTTCAAAGATTATCAGCCTACTGGGCGAACAAAGCGAATTCCTGTTGGGACACACTTGTAAAACGATCGATAAATCACTTATACACATTCCTTCACCGTCTGTCATCGACAGTATATGGATCGGCTCGGATAGAAATATCCAAA
>OMAY01000985.1_pt1 | contig 14562 bp, 23 predicted proteins | sample 1673611 | NCBI WGS metagenome assembly OMAY01 (sample SAMEA103958117, study PRJEB25191) | human gut metagenome | biome: human-associated habitat [ENVO:00009003]; feature: intestine environment [ENVO:2100002]; material: feces | place: Germany | collected 2013/2015
AAAATTTTTAAAAGAAATTATCACTAAAAAACAAGCCAATACAATATTAGCGATATATCCTGATATTGTAGATAAGGTTATGAACAATGATTTAGATGATATAGATTTAAATAGGCTGCAAGGAATAGGTGGAAAGACATTTAATAAAATCAAAGAAAAAATTATTGAGAATTTTTCTTTATCAACTTTGATTGCGGAATATAGTGGTTGTCTTTCTATAAATGTACTTTCAAAATTGCTTGATAAATATAAGACGGTAGACAATATCAAATATAGATTGCAAAATGAACCATATAAAACTTTATGTTGTTTAGATAGAATAGGGTTTAAAAAGGCTGATTCTATATTGTTGGCGATAGATAAATTAAATGAGCAAAATGAACAAAACGGAGAAGAACCAGTAATTAAATTTGAAGAAAAACTTGTTTCAAGTAAACAAAGATGTGTAGAAGCAATATTGTTTTTACTCAAAGAAAATGAAAATAAGGGTAATACTAAAACAAATTTAATCGAATTGAGAAGTGAGTGTTTTAAATTAGTTCCTGAAACTTCTGACCGCTTTAACGAAGCCATTACTGATGATAGAATTTATTATAATTCTGAAACATTGGAAATTGCTTCAAAGTATACTTATCAAATGGAATTTCACATAGCTCAAAAGATAAAAAATAATGTTTATAATCAAGATAATGTTTGGGATATAGATACAAAAAAATATAGAAATACAGGAGATATTACTTTAACCGATGAACAGATAGAAACATTGAATAAACTTTGTAAATATAATATTGTTATTCTTGAAGGCAAAGCTGGCACTGGTAAGACAAATACTATTAAAAGTATATTAAATATGTTAAGTGATAATAATAAAGCTTATTGGTTACTTGCACCAACAGGTAGAGCTGCTAAAGTTATGTCAAAATATACTGGTAGAGATGCTTCTACAATTCATAGAGAAATTGCTCATAACTTATTTAATAATAAAGATACACCTCAAGATGAATGGGATAAAATTATTTTTTCAAATGGCGTTGTTATCGTAGACGAATTTTCAATGGTTGATGTTTACCTATTTTATAAACTTCTTGAAAGTATTGATTTTTCAACAACAAAACTTTTGCTTATAGGTGACTCTTCGCAGATACCTTCAGTTGGTTGTGGTAACTTATTGAATGATTTTATTGAAAGTACAGTAATTCCTACAACAACATTAACCCGAATTTTTAGATATGGTGAAGGTGGCTTGATGAAAGTAGCAACAGATACTCGTAATTCTAAGCCTTATTTAAATAATTCAATGAAAAATAAGATGACCTCTTTCGGTAAAGGTGATTATATTTTTATTGACACTAATAGTGAAAATATTACAAAGAATATAGTTGCACTTTATAAGAAATTATTAGATAAAGGTTTTTCCGTAGAAGATATTCAAGTTTTAAGTGCTAAGAATGTAGGTAACAGTGGTTCTATTGAATTAAACAATGAAATTCAAAAAATAGCGAATCCTAATTATGCTAAAAGCAAATTTATGAAAGTTGGAGATATTACATATTATATTGGAGATTTTGTTATTCAGAAACAAAATAATTATAAGGCTAAAGTTGATGATGATATAGAAGAACAAGAAGATGATATAGAAGAGGTTTTTATAGCAAATGGCGAATCAGGAATTATTGAAGATATAATTGACGGTGAAGTAATCATAAATTTTGATGGTTTTCGTATAAAATATACCCAATCTGATATGCAACTTGTTAAACTTGGATATGCTATAAGTATACATTCTTCTCAGGGTGGAAGTGCAAGAATTATTGTTTTATGTACACCTAAAAGCCATACATTTATGTTAAATTCCAATCTTTTATATACAGGACTTACACGAATGAGAGAAAGATGTTTTCATTTTGGTTCTATCAACACAATAAATATTGCAGTTAAGAAAAAGGCTAATCTTTTAAGAAGTACCTTTATGCTTCAAATGTTAACAGAATAAAAAATTTAAAAAAATTTATTTCAAACTTATAATTCATACCTTAAAAAACAGATATATATAGTGTACGATTTTTTCGTGCAGAATTTCAAGGAGGTTTTCAAATATGACTATGACACAGCAGACACGCCGAGGAAATTGGGTAACAAAGTACCGACCACCACCTACAGTAGAATGTATGTGTGTAAATAAAAATATAATTTTAAATATATTTTGGAGGTAACAGTATGATGACATTTTATCAAAGAAGGCGAACAGGAAAATCGACTATGCTTGTTGACTATTCAAGCAAAACTGGTATACCTATTGCAGTGGCAAACAAAGTACAAGTAGAGCATTTGAAACAGATTGCTAAAGAAATTTTACAAGTAACTATCCCAGAACCATTTATTGCAACACCAGAATCTTGTAGAAAAGCAGGTAAATATTTAATAGATGAAAGTGGTCTTGTCCTTCAAACAATACTTGGCGGCAAATGTGTTGCTATGACAATTAGCGATGATGGTGGAGAGGAATACGGCGATTATATTAATTATGGTTTAGGAGGTTAAATATTGAAAAAAGTTATCAAACGAGATGGCAGAGAGGTAGACTTTGACAAGAATAAAATTATCAATGCTATTCGGAAAGCCAATAAAGAAAGTGAGATTAACGGCGAAAAAACTTTATCGGAAATTGAAATATCAAATATAGCTAATCGAATAGCAAGTAAAATAAAATATGGTAAAATAAACTATTCGGTTGAAGATATACAAGATATGAATGAAGAATATATAAATAGTTATGGCTGTTTTAAGTTAGCAAAAAGGTATACATTATATCGGTATAAAAGAAGCTTAGTAAGAAAAGGCAATACAACTGATGACGCTATCTTGTCATTAATTGATTTAAACAACGAAGAAATCAAGCAAGAAAATTCAAATAAAAATTCAACTATTATACCTACTCAGCGTGATTATATGGCTGGTGAGGTTAGCAAGGATTTGACCGACAGACTTTTATTGCCACAAGATATAGTCGAGGCAGATAAAGAAGGTATCATTCACTTTCATGATAAAGACTATTTTGCTCAGCATACATATAATTGTTGTTTGTGTAATCTTGAAGATATGCTACAAAATGGAACAGTAATAAGTGGCACTATGATTGAAAAACCTCATAGCTTTTCAACTGCTTGCACGATAGCAACTCAGATAATTGCTCAAGTGGCAAGTAGTCAATACGGTTTAAGGACTGCCGTATCCAAACAGTGTTAACTGTCCCAACAGGGTTGTACTTTCAGTAGTACGGCTAACGAGGTAGATTGGAAAGGTTAATCTCGTGATTACTTTATTAAACAAGGTGGAATACCAATATGAGTTCAGAAGAAAAAATTGAAATGCTAAAAACAACAATAGAACAACTTTATAGTAAAGAAGGTCGTTCTATGAATTATATTAGTCATTTATTGCAAGTTAACAGACACAAACTAAGTTTCAAAATCAAAGAATGGAAGTTGCCTGAAGCTGAACCAAGACATCACTTCACGCCGTCTATTCAAAAATTCGTAAACAAAAACAGAAATCTAATCAAATCACGCTTGGATAATAATATTTCAATAACCAATATAGCTGATGAATTAAAAATATCAAGGACAATGTTGCAAAAAACCATTATACCAAACGATAAAATTCTAAATAAAGCACGAGAAGATTATATAAATCGGCAAAAGACTGAAGCTAATGAAGCAAAGCAACGAGCTATGAATATATCAAGTTTTAACTATGATATTGAAGATTTGCCTGATGAAATATGGAAATCAATTTTAGGTTATGAAGAATACATGATTTCAAATAAAGGTCGAATCAAACATTATGCGAAACGCTATAATTCATATCATCTTCTCACACCCACACTTAATAAAAACAACAATAGACTGTATGTAATGCTTCAAAAAAATAACAAACGTAAAAACATACAGGTTGCACATTTAGTTGCTCATACTTTTGTATCTGGTTATAGCGATAAACAAAACACAGTAAATCATAACGATGGCAATCCTACAAATAATGTTGCATCAAATTTGTCTTGGGTATCACAATCAGAAAACAATATACATTCTTATAGGACACTAAAAAAGAAGCCAGTTTGTCAGAAAAAGTATGAATTTACAAAAATACTTTATAAGAACAAATACGAATTTAAAACAATAGCTGCTTTTGCACGCTTTCTTCATAAATCAGAAACTCAAACAAGGCGATATATCGACCATGCATCTAACTATGACATTAAATTAATAAAGTAATTGTAACGACTAACTATTAGGATATTGGTAGCAATATCTGAAACGCACTGGCAGATGAAATACTATCATCTGCAAGAAATAGTCTAAGCTGTGCGTAGAATACACACTTACACAGCAATCGGGACAAAGTATTACACTATCACATCTTGCCCCATTTGTTAATGTAAGCCGACAATATATTCGTGATGAAATAAAAAAAGAATGGGAAAAATGTGGTTTTGTTCTTGATAATAAAAAGATAAATGAAATTGCAGAATTACGATTAAAAAAAGAGATAAATAAAGGTATTCAAACTATTCAATATCAGGTTGAAACATTACTTACAACTAATGGACAAGCACCATTTATAACGGTATTTATGTATCTCAACGAAGCAAAAAACGAACAGGAAAAACATGACCTTGCAATGATTATTAAAGAAACTCTGGAACAAAGATATAAAGGTGTAAAAAACGAAAAAGGTGTATGGATTACACCTGCATTCCCAAAGCTTATATATGTTCTTGAGGAAGATAATATAGAAAAAGGTTCAGAATATTATTACCTCACAGAGCTTGCTGCAAAGTGTTCTACCAAGAGACTTGTTCCTGATTATATTTCCGAAAAAGTAATGAAGAAACTTAAAGAAGGAAATTGTTTTCCTTCGATGGGTTAAATGGCTCATCTAAAACTTCGTGAACCTATAAATATAGGGTGTGCATTACACGACTTAGATTTATTTATAAATCTGTTTAATTAGTAGCTATAAGAAATGATAGTTAAGTAATGTGCTAACAGGGAACATTTAAAATGAAATTTAATTTTAAACTATCCTGTGCCAAGACGCATAATGAATTTCGTAGCATTAATAGAATTGAAAGAATATAAAGGATTTTATGTTGATGAAAATTATAATATTTACAATTCAAAAGGACATAAATTATCGCCATATATAGGGACAGATGGTTATGCCCATATTGTACAGAGAGAAAATAACAAAAAATACCGATACAGAGTACATACTATAATAGCTAATATATTTGTTCCTAACCCAAACGGATATGAATATGTTAATCATATTGATAGTAATAAACTTAACAACAATCCAAATAATCTTGAATGGTGTACAAATTCTCAAAATGTTTATCATGGTTGGCATAGTGGTAATCGTACACATAAAAATAAAACTAAAGTATCGGTTTATTTGAATAATGAATTTATAAATACATATTCTTCTATTAGAGAATTATCAAAAGATTTAAAAATAGATAGGCATAAAGTAGCGAGAATATTGAAAGGAGAATTAAAAAATTGTTACAAATATAAATTCATTTATGCGTAAGGTCAAGAGACTATCCAAAGCATAGCACAAACAGTTTTGTGTGAGGAAGCGAGTAGAGTACATTTATATTAATAATGTAAATGGAAGTGCGAAGCGAGTGGGTTGGCGTAGCAACCCCCGAAGATATAGTCCGAACTGTTCTTATATTGAATAGTTAGTGTAGAAGTTTCTTGTCACCATATAAAGATAAAAATGGTGAATATAAATTTTATGGCAGATTCAACAAAGGTGTTGTAACAATTAATCTTGTCGATGTAGCACTTTCATCAAATAAAAATAAAGAAATTTTTTGGAAGATATTTGACGAGAGATTGGAATTATGTCATAAAGCATTACTTTGTAGATATAAAAGATTAAAAGGTACTGTGTCAGATGTTGCTCCTATAATTTGGCAACATGGTGCTTTAGCAAGATTAAATAAAGGTGAAACGATTGATAAATTACTTGTTGGTGGTTATTCTTCAATTTCTCTTGGTTATGCAGGATTGTACGAATGTGTTAAATATATGACTGGTAAGTCACATACAGATGCAAAAGCAACCCCTTTTGCTATTGATATTATGAATCATATGAATCAAAAATGTGAAGAATGGAATAAGCAATTAAATCTTGGTTATAGTCTTTATGGAAGTCCAATTGAATCAACTACATATAAATTTGCGAAATGTTTACAAAAGCGTTTCGGAATTATTGAAGGAATTACTGATAAAAATTACATCACAAATAGTTATCATGTTAATGTAAAAGAACCTATTGATGCTTTTTCTAAATTAAAACTTGAATCGCAATTTCAAGAATTAAGTTTAGGTGGTGCGATAAGTTATATAGAAACCTCTAATTTGCAAAATAATATTGAGGCGGTTTTAACTGTTATTAAATTCATTTACAATAACATTATGTATGCAGAACTAAATACAAAGAGTGATTATTGTCAAGTATGTGGATATGATGGTGAAATTGAGGTTATTGAAGATAACGATAAAAAATTGATTTGGAAATGCCCAAATTGTGGTAATACAGATGAAAATAAACTCAATGTATGTCGTAGAACTTGTGGCTATATTGGAACAAATTTTTGGAATCAAGGTAGAACACAAGAAATTAAGGAAAGATATATTCATTTAGGCGGTAATGAGTAGTGAATTACATTAAAATAACTAAACATGATATTGCTAATGGAAGTGGTATTAGAGTTGTTTTATGGATAAGTGGTTGTACTATGTTTTGTAAACAATGCCAAAATTCATCAACTTGGGATTTTAATGCAGGAAAATTATTTACTGAAAACACAAAAGCTGAATTGTTAGAAGTGTTAGAACCTGAATATATATCAGGTTTGACACTATCAGGTGGACATCCATTAGAACTGCAAAATCAAAATCAGGTAGTAGATATTGTTAAAACTGTTAAAGATAAATTTCCTATGAAAACAATTTGGTTATACACTGGTTATACCTATGAAGAAATTCTAAAAATGCCATTTGTATTAAAAAATATATTTCCTTATATTGATGTGCTTGTTGATGGTAAATATGACTATACCAAGCGAGATATTACGCTTGCTTGGTGTGGTTCATCAAATCAAAGAGTGATAGATGTACAAGAGAGTTTAAAGAGAGATAAAGTAATATTATATAAATCGTAAAATAAAGTAAAAATAGCGGATATAAATTTATATCCGCTTGAAAGGAGAAATATGGATAAGAAAATTTATAAATGTAAATATTGTGGTAAAGTATTTGATAATATTTTAAATCTTAGTCTTTGTGAAAGTGCGTGTTATAAAAATAGAATATCTCAAAAAGCTAAAGAAAATAAAAACAATTCAGAACATTCTAATAGTTATTGGAGGTAAAGAATGAAAGTTGCTAAGAAAATTATTGTAGGTGTACTTACCATAGGAATAATCTTTCTTCTTTGTGGTTGTGGTGAAAGTTGGGAGAGAAAGAAAAAGGATTGGAATTCAGAGTATAATGGTGGTCTTGAAAGAACCATTTCAGTTTACAGTTATGATGGAAACCTTTTAAAGACATATAAAGGTAAATGTGACATTGAAGAAAATGAATCAAATAAAATTCTATTTGATATAGATGGTAAACGAGTAATTATTTACAATGCTGTTGTCATTGCAGAAGAAAAATGAAAAAATAGGAGAATAAATATGCAGAAAATAGCAAAATTTGAAAAAGTATCATTTGAGCAATATAGAAAAGATTTTATAGATACATTTGAACCAAATTATGATAAATTGAAACAATCAGAAAAACAGTATATAGATAATGTTATAACAGAGTTTTACAACAACATTCAGCTTCCAACTCGCAGTACAAAAGGTAGTGCTGGTTATGATTTTAAATCTCCAATGCCATTTAATATCCCTTTCGGCACAAATAAAAAAATTCCTACTGGTATTAAATGTGAAATTCAAGAAGGTTGGGTATTAACAATAGTTTCGAGAAGTAGTTACGGATTTAAATATGGTATTTCTTTATCTAATACATTAGGCATAATAGATAGCGATTATTATAATAACCAAAATAATGAAGGACATATATTTGTCAAATTCTCGAATACCGATAACAGTTTTAAAAAAGAACTATGGGTAGACAGAAGCGAATCATTTTGTCAAGGTATATTCCTTCCTTTTGGAATTACTCAAGATGATAATGTTTCGGTACAAAGGATAGGTGGCATTGGTAGTACAAGCAAAAATTAAAAGGAGAATTATATATGGAAGAATGGCTTAATAAAATCAAACAAACTTTTGATAAAGTTGAACCTAACAATCCAACTACTGATAGTGTAGTTTTTATGCTTAATCGAATGGCTGAAGAATATAGAGAATATAAAGAATTAGGAAGCATAGAAGAACTTAGAGAACTTAAAAAAATGTGGAATCGTAGAGTATGAATAAATGAAAGACTATTATAATTATGTTGTAAAATGTTTGTCTAAAAAGACAACAAATATTATGGGATTATTTATTAATTTATATCCTCAGAAATATGTTAAACATCTTGTTTTATATGGTCATTCCAAAAGAATCCGAAATAAAAATGCTGCTCGTATTTTAAGATATATAGCTAAAATAAAGGAGAAATAAAAAATGAGAAAGAAAGTAATAGCATTAGTTATTAGTTTAGGATTATTAATAACTTTAGTCGGCAACAGATGATTTATACGAAGATGCAATAAACGATGTTTTAACTGAAAGTATTAAAGAATTACAAGATTATCTTGATAAATGGTGCGATAATTGCGAAGTTGGTAATACATATTATGAGGGTCACAAATACAAAGTAAGGATTCCTTGGGAGGAATATAATGAAAGAACAAACAAATAATAATTTAGAATATACAATTAAGGTACTTCAAAATTATGGGATTCAAGTTATAGATAATAATATGAAATATCGTTCAGTTTGTGATGTAATGACAGATATATGTCGCACATTTCGTTTTTGGCGTAGTTTAAATATAAGTAGAGAAGAATTTGAATTTCGTAAATACAATATTTTTAAAGCATTAGTTGGGATGATATATATATTAACGAGTTGTATTAAAATCATTTATATATTAGAAAGCGAATGATAAATATGATTTACATAACAGGTGACACACATGCTGATTTTAGTCGCTTTAACACAAAAAATTTCCCAGAGCAAAAGGAAATGACAAAAGACGATATTGTTATTGTCCTTGGAGATTTCGGTGGTGTTTGGAATGGCTGCAAAAAGGAAAGATATTGGCTTGATTGGTTAAATAATAAGCCATTTACTTTGCTGTTTATAGATGGCAATCACGAAAATTTTGACAGATTATATAATGAATTTCCTATAATTGATTTTCATGGTGGTAAAGCTCATAAACTCAGAGATAATATTTATCATTTAATGAGAGGGTATATTTTTGATTTTGAAAGTAAGAAATTCTTTGCAATGGGAGGTGCAAGTTCGCACGATATTGATGATGGGATTCTAAATCCTTCGGACTTCACAGATGAAAATGAGTTTAAGAATACATATAAGCAGTGGGTAAATCAAGGCAGAATGTTTAGAGTAAATCATTCTTCTTGGTGGAAAGAAGAATTACCAAATCAAGAAGAAATGCAACTTGGAATAGAAACACTTAAAGAAAATAATTATAGGATTGATTATGTTATTACTCATTGTCCCCCAAGAGAAATATCTTGTCAATATGGTTATTATGATACTGATAATATTATTTTATATTTTGAAAAATTGTTGAATTTAGGATTAGCTTTTAAACAATGGTGGAGTGGACATTTACACGAAAATAAATACAACATTTACCAAAAATATAACATTATATATAAAGATATAATAAGAATAGTTTAAATTACAGATAATTATATGGAGGTTATTCTAATGAAAGTAAATTTAGTTTATATCAAGAAATTAGGGGATTTGTAAAGGAGAATCATGATGGGTAATAATGAGTTTGAAAAAATAGTTAAGTCACTTGTTGCGGAAATTGTTGAAAGGGGTATAAAATGGCTAACAATATTTTAGAAGTAGAGGTAACCTGCGGATTAAATATTGATGCTGAAAGTGCAGATTTTGCACTTAAAGCGGTAAATATTTACTGCAATAAAAATGGTTACAGAATTAAAGAAAACCCACTGTCTGATAGATTAGGCAGTCAAATGGAGTTTGTACCACAAGAAGAAGGATGTATTGATTGTTGCGGGCATAGAGAAAATGTCTTATATACGAAGTTTGGTAAAGAAAAGATTGCTTATTTTTGCCCGACTTGTGGTAGAAAACTTCAGTAGATTTTACAAAGGAGGCAGGTTTGAGATATGATTGTTGATATTGAGTCAAAAGACGGCGGCTTTTATTTAACATATGCTGATTTAACATTACATCATTATGATGGTGATTTATCGTATGTTACAGTTAGTTCTCCTACCCTATTATCATTTAAAGTTCCAGACAAATACGAAGATGGTGTGGTTGTTTTCAGCGGTGTAGAACTTAACAAGTTAATTGAGTATGTGAATAATGGAGATACTGAATCTGCACTTAAAATTCTTAATGAACTTTATGCAATCGAGGATTGCCCTACATGATGATTACACAATTTGAACTATGGGTTTCTGGATGTAAAATAAACAATTCTATTCTCCATTGTCTCGAAGGCAGTGGATAAACAGGATTGTATCAAACTAAGACACAGTATTTGCAGAACAATAATTATTATTATACTTCTCCTGTCTATCATGTATGGATTAAAGGAAAATGTATGATTTCTACACAAAATATTCATAAGGCTTATGAATTATATAATAAAGGAGTAACCGATGGCACGAGTTGATTATATAAAGTGTGATATTTGTGGAAATGTAATAAATAAAGATAGTACATTCCCTGGAGGATTCAGATTTAGGATTCATAAACTTAAAAATAAAATTGATATATGTGATAAGTGTATTTCAAAGATAAAGTATTTATCTATTGATGTAGATGCAGAACAAAAGGTGATTGATGAAATCATTGGTAATACTGATAAATTTGAGAGCAGTGATGAAAAGTATATATATCTTCAAGGCATTCAAGATGCAATAGAAAGTATGTCACATCATAGGATAAATAAGTTAAAGGGGTAAATTTAATGAAATGTGAAATCTGTGGGAAAGAAATTGAAAAAAGTAGCTACAGTAGTGCTATTTTATGTTCTTCAGAATGTTTTGGTAAACACTTTTGGAATGAGATAGTAAAAGATAAAAATAATAGAATTATTATAAATGGTCATTGTTATGTAGATGGTGGCAATAAGCCTAACGCAATACATACTTCTTGGCTGGGCTTTGATGGTAATAGATTTAATATTGAATTTTTTGATGGCAGAAAATTAACTACCAATAATCTTTGGTGCAATGCTAAATTTATATGGTAATTTATGAAAAGATAAAATCAACATTTTATTGGCAGAATAGCTCTATATATTGCATTGATAAATTATTAAAATACAAGATATAGTGACATATTACAAATATGGGAGAGTTAATTTTATGAATCTTGAAAATATGACGAAAGAAGAACTTACGAATCAACTTTTTAAAGAATTAAGTTCTTATCATTTTGATTTTTACTTTGAAATAAATAATTTATATGATTATTGTAAAGAAGTTATCTATACATCTAAAAAAGAAGATATTATAAAAATTCTCAATGAATTTTATAAACTTAATAAAAAGATTTCAAATTTTTTTGATAATTTTAGAGATGTAAAAGAATTAAGTACAACGAAAGGCTTTAAGGTCAAGGAGGATACAATGAGTATGTATAAAACCGAAATAGAAACTACAACTAATTATATGTATGGTGATGAAACATTTATAATGTCATCTTCTGAATTAAAATGGATAAATAGAATCAAAAAATATTCTGAGCAATATCCTAATGATGTAAAGATAACTTATATAAATGAAGATGGTTCTATAATGGCTGAAATAAATAAAAAGTGGTTTAAAATTTCACCGCCACGAAAAGTATCAGATAAACAAAGAGAATTAGCAAGTCAAAGATTTAAAGCTTTGCGTAATAAACAGAAAAATAAAGGGAATACAAATGAGCTGGAGTAAATCAAAAATAGCTGAGTACATAAGTAAAGATAGTGAATTAGCTGAAATAGCACCACCAGAAATAAATTTTACAGATAAAAGATGGTGGGGTTCTTCAGAAAGAGAATTTTTTGATTATGTTGAGAAAGAAGTCGAAATCAAAGAGTTGTTGTTTTTCTTCTTAATACAAGTATATGAATTACCTTTGGAATTTTCATCAAAAGAATTTAATACTGTTTGTTTACTTATCTTAAAAATATTAACAACATTAAATGATAAATTTTCAAGTTTAAATTGCTTGGCATTAGAACCAGAAATAGTTTTAATTAAAACGCTTGATAGTTGTTTGTATAATTTAATAAGAGGAATGCTTGAAAAATGGCAGTGCATAAAAGAAAATGAGTGTACTATGCGTGGTGAAATATTATGTTGGCTATTAAGAAAATATATAACAATAACATATAATATCAAAGGAGAATGATATATGAAGTTTGAAAACACAAAAGTTTTTAATTTTGAAGGTGCTTTAAGAGGTATGCGAAACCCTATGAATAGCTGGGATAGAAGTGATAGCTATTATAAACTTTCAGAATCTGAGAACGATTCTATTAGCTGGGGTGATTTTATTAGCCAAGATAAAATTAACCGTGGTAAAGATACTTTTACAATAGGCGAAAATGATATGAAACTTGCACAGACACTTATTAAAGCTGGTTCTGAACACAGAAAGTTTATGCGACAAATTTTTGTTAGCGTAGATATTACCGCTCCGCTTTATTGGTGGTCTGAATATGACACTTATAAGATTGGAACTACTGCTAATTCATGTAGTAAGATGCACAAAATTCATAGCAAAGAATTTTGTCGTAATGATTTTAGTTTTGATGAATTAAATAAAGAATCTCTTGTTTTTCTTGATACTATTATTGCAAAGCTTGAAGAATTACGATTGAAATATATTGAAACTAAAGACAAACAATATTGGTATGCTATAATTCAACTTTTACCGTCAAGCTATAATCAAAAGCGTACAGTTACAATGACTTACGAAAATGTATTTAATATGATACACCAAAGAATGAATCATAAATTAAATGAATGGTCTGGTAAAGACGATTCAAGTAAGCCTAATTTTATTAGTTGGGCAAAAAAACTACCTTATGCAGAAGAATTGTTGTTTATTGAAAAAGAAAATAAAGGAGAAAATTAATGACTATTGTTTTATTAGGTGAATCAGGTTGTGGAAAGTCAAGTGTAACAAATGAACTTTGTAAGAATTATAATTATGAAAAAATAGTTACATACACTACACGATTACCAAGAGAAGGAGAAGTCAACGGCAAAGATTATTTCTTTATTTCAAATGAAGAATTTAATAATTTAAAAGAACAAGGTTGCTTTCTTGAAACTGCAACATATAATAATTGGCAGTATGGAGCACCAAAAAATCAATTTTCAATCATCAGTGACAAAAATAAAATTGCGATTTTAACACCATCAGGGTTAAGGAGTTTATGCAGAACCAGAGGAATTTTTTATGCTTTTTATTTGAATGTTTCTCGTAGAGAAAGGCTTATTAGAATCTTAAAAAGAGGAGATGATATTGAAGAAAGTTATAGAAGAAATTTATCTGATGTTGGAATGTTTGATGGCATTGAAAAGGAGATAGATTATACAATAAATGTAGAATCTAAGAATATTCAAGAAATTGCTAAACAAATTTCAGACTATGTTAATAGAATTAGAGGTGTATAATTTGAGTGATAAAATAATTCCTGTTCCAATAAATTTAAAAATATTACTTACAATTAAAGAAGCAGCTGAACTGTTTAACATAGGTGAGAACAAAATCAAAGAATTAACCAATGATAATGATTGCAAATTCGTATTATGGAATGGCAGTAAGCGTTTAATAAAAAGAAAAGCTTTTGAAGATTATTTGTTTAGACAATATTCAATATAATTAATTAATAATTGAAGAAAAGAGAATCTTGTGGTATAATAAATATGTCATAAAGATTCTCTTTTCTTATACAGGAGGAATTTACAATGATAGAAAAGAGAAAAGACAGTAAAGGTAGAATTTTAAAAGATGGTGAAATAGAAAGAAAGGATGGTCGATATGAATACCGATATAAAGGAAGAGATGGTAAGAGAAAATCTATTTATGCAAAAAATTTAAAAGAACTTAGAGAGAAAGAAATAGTCCAACAAAAAGAAATGGTATTAGGTGTTCTATCTGATTCAAGCACTTTTGACGATATTTTTCAAAGATGGTATTCTCAAAAAATAAAACAAATTAAACAAAGCACAGCAGCTTTATATCTGTCAAACTATAATAATAGAATTAAAAATTTTTTAGGAAGATTAAAAATAAAAGA
>OMAY01000986.1_pt1 | contig 14555 bp, 13 predicted proteins | sample 1673611 | NCBI WGS metagenome assembly OMAY01 (sample SAMEA103958117, study PRJEB25191) | human gut metagenome | biome: human-associated habitat [ENVO:00009003]; feature: intestine environment [ENVO:2100002]; material: feces | place: Germany | collected 2013/2015
AGAGTTATTCCCCCATTACAGTAGCCACAATCTTGCGACCGCCTCCATGGTTGCGGAACTCACAAAGGTAAATTCCCTGCCAAATACCCATATTCAGTCGACCATCTGTAATAGGAATAGTAAGACTAGCTCCTATAATGGTTGACTTTGCATGGGCAGGCATATCATCCCAACCTTCCAAAGTATGTTCGTAATAGGGTTCGCGTTCCTTTATCAAGTGATTAAAAATAGATTCCATATCCGTACGAACATCCGGATCAGCATTTTCATTGATACTTAATGCCGCACTGGTATGTTTGATGAACAAATAAAGCAAACCTATTTGGGGAAGTGGAGGCAAATTGCGCACCACTTCATCAGTAATCAGGTGAAATCCCCTAGTACGGGGACGAAGCGTAAATTCTGTCTGAGATACCATAACTATTATCAACCTTTATGCATCCATATAGATGCCACTTTACGACGTACTGCTATTATATTAAACAAAGATACACCCACAAAAAGCAAAATACCTATAACCATGGCTGGTCCCAGATTTCCTTCTTCCAACTGTGGAAATAACTTTTCTATCATATCCATATAGCTATTCCGCACATAGATCACAATTCCCACCGATAAAAACAACACTACTGCATTGAGGCCCAATGTCAGCATTTGATAGGGAAGCGCCACCTTAGCCGGACTGTAACCTATCAATAACAGATTCTCCAACTTAGACGTATTCTTCTGCAGTAACAAGTAAATACTGAGCATCAAAATATAGAAAGAGAGTACACTGATAAGCAAACCTACAGAAAGCACAATTCCTACAATCACTTTCAAGAACCAGGTAGTCTTTCCCGCATCCAACTTGTCATCTTCTGTATCATATCCCTTGTCTTTAAAGAACTTGGCAATACGGTCGTCCGTAGGATTGTTCACTTCTACAATCAGTCGTGACGGTTCGCTTTTCTGCCCCGGAGCAAACTCATTGTTAGCCCACGCCATAAATGTTTCCGGAACAAGAATCGTATTCAGGCGATTGGAGAAACCTGCTATTTTTCCTTTAAAGTTTTCCGTATGCCCTGCACCAGTAATACGTATATCCAAATTAACCATACCCATCACCCCTTCCGACAATTGCGGCAGGCTCCGGCTTTGTGCAAAACCAAAGTTATACAGATTCAGATAATTACGGGGAATAATGATAGGAACAACCCGTTCATTTTCATCAAACTCCCATTTATCCAAGTTCACATCCACATACTCATCGGGTACAGACTCAAAGAACATGGCTGTAGACATGTGCAACCCCACGTTCTCCATCCCCATGCCTGCCGACACTTTAAATTGGGAAGGCATAAAAGCCCCTACTCCTTTGGTAAACGGCTGTTCGCTGATTTCAGCAATGTCTTGTTCGGAAAAAGTCTTGCTTTTTCCGACAAAGGAGCCCAATGTACTTACCTTTTTGCTTACTATCACATAGTCTTTCTTCATGAAACTGTCACCTTCCGTAAAAACAGGCAACACATCTTTATAAAACTGGGCACTCAGCAACACAATGACCATGCCGCACAGATTGGCAAAGAAAAAACCCGCCAATTGTGGGAAACTGATATGCTGACGTAATAATTTCCAAACCAACCTCATAGTTTCAACGTTTTTGTGTAGTTCAATTCCAAATGCTTGCCGATAGAGGTCACAATGATACCTGCCCCCTGTCTATCCGCTTCCTCCACCAATATCCGGGACATAATCCGTCCGTTTTCTTCATCCAAATGGCTGATAGGTTCATCTAGAAAGATAAAATCGAAAGGTTGACAAAGTGCGCGGACCAACGCCACACGCTGCTGTTGCCCGAAAGACATTTTAGCTACCGGTGTATCCCATTTATCGGCAATACCGAACTGTTCAAACCAAGCCTTGATTTCTTTTTTAGATTTAAATCCGGTCAACGAATTCTTCAACTGCACATTCTCCCACGCTGTCAGCTCCGTGAACAAACGCAATTCCTGAAACAACATGCTGATGGAACGTTTCCGAATCTCCACCCAGTCATGCACCGAAAGACTACGGATGTTTTTCTCGCCAAAACAAATGATACCTTGATAGTCGTTACGATATCCGTATATGTAGCTGCAAAGCGATGATTTCCCAGTGCCGGATGCTGCTTCCACCAAATAGGCTTCCCCACGTTGCAGGGTCAACAACTGATGCCAGACATCGGATATAATAGAATCCCTCCCTGCAAAAACAGCAGGAAGGGTCCGTTGTAATTCTATAGTATTCATAAGTTCTCTAATCCATGTACGATCAACTGTAGCACGTTGACTTCTTTATCTTTCATAACAATATTTATTCGACCGCTTCTCCAATCGGGAGCCATCACATCCACATAGTCGCAAGATCCCAAAATAGCATTAAACACGGCGGCATCACTACCCAGCATACGGGTTAACCGAGGATTCTCCTGAACGTCCTTCACCAACTGCGCCGCATTGAACGCCATAAAGAAACGGTTTTTCACCACTTCTCCGGCCCAAGGAGTATTCTGCAAAGAAACTCCGTAACGGCGGCCTGCCTCATCTGCCAGTCTTTCATTGTTCGAGATATAAAGCAGATTATCCTTCACACCAAACCAAATGCTCTGGCGATACATACGGAACTCATATTGGTCTTTGCCCGTAGAGTTCAATTGCATCTGCCCACCGGTCATAGCCAACAAAGGTCTCAGGTCTTCGAAGGACTGCAAAAAGTCTTTATTCGTTACATCAGCATAAATCAGCAAGTCATTATTTGACAAAGAACTATAGCCAACAGCAACATCCCCATGAATAGAAGAGAATATACCTTCAATATCTATTGGCAACATCGGATTATCCAACGCTTGCTTGATGGTAGGATTTTCGCAAAGTAAATCATAAATTCCTTTTCCATCGATATTACCACCTGCCCAAACCAACATATTAGCAGGGAAATACTCCAAATAAGCTCCTTTGATGAGTGCGGAAACAGCCGACTGCTTTTCATACATAGCAATCAAATCCTTATTTTCAATCAATGTTTCCATCTTCACTACAATTTTACCTTTTTCGAAAGTAGCGGAAACCAGATATTTGATATCTTCCAATTTCAAATAGGCAGGCATTCCCATTCGCATCTGCATGGTAATATCATTAGGAATAAATGACATATTCATCACAGTGACAATTTCACCCTTCGACGAGGCCAACTTACCAAAGTCTGTGGTCTTTACATAGCTGTTTTCAGCATCCTGGCGCATCAATGAAAGCAAACTTCCTTTCAAGCTGAGAGCATCTCCTTTATTACTTCCCATCAACAGGAAAGTGCCCTTATTAAAAGCGCACAGCGCCGTACCCATCTGTGTCCATGTACATCCGCTTTCGCTTTTCAATTCCGTACATATCTGCTCCTCCTTCAACGCCTCCAGCAAATCTTCCACTTTACCTTCATCATCTACTTTTGCCAATAAAGCAAAAGCATTAGAATGAGGAGTAATGAACATATATACTTTATCAGTAAAAGACAAGCCGGATTCAGACGGGCTTTTAATAATCTTCTCGGCAGTTTTATAGGCCTCTCCTTCCAGACCGCTTTTTAATGCGTCCGTCAGTTTGGCTACCACCTTTTCTCCCCCTTTACCGTTTATGCCACTCTTCTCTGCCATTGTTTTGAAATCGAATGACATGACCATTGCCGCATCCTTAGGAATAGCATTGGCATATTCACTTTTAGACGAACAGGAAGCCATAAGCAGCATGATCGCCACCAATGCAAATCCCCAAATACCTTTTCTCATATTCTTATTTTTGGTTTAATAAATTCAGTGTATGACAGGCTACCAATGCGGCTGTTTCCGTGCGAAGACGGGACTTTCCCAAACTAACAGGCTGAAAACCTGCCGCTATAGCCTTAGCCACTTCTTCCTCGCTAAAATCCCCTTCCGGACCTATCATCACCAAAGCATCTTCTCCGGAACGCAATATATCTTTCAACAAAAGTTTTTCCCCTTCATAGCAATGGGCGATGAACTTCTGCCCTTTAAAATCCCGTGAAACAAACTTATTAAAGTCCGTCATTTCATTCAGTACCGGCATAGTCGCCTTTAACGATTGTTTCACTGCCGATACCAGAATTTTTTCAATACGTTCTTTCTTGATTACTTTCCGCTCGGAATAACGGCAGTTCAAGAAAGACAGTTCATCAAAGCCTATTTCAGTCGCTTTCTCTGTAAACCATTCAGTACGATCCATATTTTTAGTGGGAGCCATGGCAATATGCAACCACCCGTTCCACCCTTTTTCCTGCGGAATCGTTTCCGTTACCTTCACTTGGCAACGTTTACCGCTTGCAGCACTGATTACAGCCTTGTAAAAACAACCTTTTCCATCAGTCAACATTATCTCATCGCCTATGGAAAGACGCAAAACCCGTAAACAATGTCCTGCTTCCTCTTCTGGAAGTTCAAGGTTACTCGCTATATCAGGGGTATAAAAAACATGCATAGTTCTTCTTGTTTTTCAATTTATATATCAAACTATCGTATTCTCCTCCTCTTGTTCCCGTCGTTTTATCTCATCACGCAAACGGGATGCCTGCTCATAATTCTCTTCTTCTATAGCCTTTGACAATGCTTCTTTCAGCATCACCACATCAACTGTATTTACATTGACAGAAAATGCCGTATTCCCAACTTCATGCAACTGTTCACTTTCCATGATCTCATTAGTAGTATAAACAGGACATCCGCAACGCATAGCCAACGCAATCGCATCGGAAGTACGTGAGTCTATTTTAAATACCTCACCCTCCTTTTCCAAAAACAGATAGGAATAATAGACTCCATCCTTTACCTTATATATCAACACTTTCTTTAAAGCAGCCCCCAACTCTTTGGTCACTGTCAGAAAAAGATCGTGCGTCAATGGTCTGGGCATCTTATATTCCATCATTACCACCTTAATAGCCTGCGCCTCCAACGAACCGATAATAATAGGCAGCTTACGGTTACCATTCACTTCTTCCAACACCAGCGCATATGCATCCGCCGGCTGCAATGTAGAGGACATATCATGTACCTTCAATTCTATTTCATCCATAATTTTAACTTCCCTTCTACCACTCCTGTTTACATCGGATATGGTCAAAAATAATTTATTAAACTTGCCTGGGATTATGCTTATACTTGAATATGACAGCAAACAATACCGCAACCACCAAGGCATATCCTGCAAAAACAAACCATGTCATACTCCATCCCTCCATCTGCGGAGCAGTGCTGTTCATATCAACAAAACGATTTACCACAGCTTGAGCTCCCAACGTTCCCACTGTAGCGCCAATACCATTTGTCATAATCACGAACAATCCCTGAGCACTGGAACGAATGGATAAATCAGTCTCATTGTTAACAAACAACGAACCTGAAATGTTGAAGAAGTCGAAAGCCACACCATACACAATCATGGACAGTACAAACATCCAGACACCCGGCCCTGGATTCCCCAGTCCGAACAATCCGAAACGAAGTACCCATGCCAACATGGCTATCAGCATAACGCGCTTGATTCCGAAATGCTTTAATACAAAAGGTATTAATAAAATACACAACGTTTCCGACACCTGAGACAAAGATATCAATGCGTTAGCATGATTCACTCCAAACGTATCAGCATACTCTGGAACTCCCCTGAAACTGCTGAGAAACGGATTGGCAAAACCGTTGGTTATCTGTAAAGAAACCCCCAACAACATAGAAAATATAAAGAAAACAGCCATCTTTTTCTGTTTGAACAGTGTAAACGCCCGCAATCCCATAGCATCTACCAGCGATTTCTGTTCTCCACCACGACTTACAGGACACTCGGGCAAAGTAAGCGCATAAATGGCCAGTATCACTCCAAAGCAAGCACAAGAAAAGAACTGCATATAATTATTTTGGAATCCCAAGATATCCGTCAGCAACATAGAACAGATGAAACCAATCGTTCCAAAAATACGGATAGGAGGAAAAGCGATGACAGGATCCAGTTTTACTTTATCCAGTGCGGTATAGGCTACCGAATTTGTCAATGCCAATGTTGGCATATAAAAAGCTACACTAAAAGAATAAAATGTAAATAAAGTACTGAAATTAACCGCTTCACCATCCACGTAGCCATACCACCCGGCAGCCACCATAAACACGGCAGCCATAAAATGACAGAAGCCATATAATTTTTGAGCAGGCACCCATCTGTCGGCAATAATTCCCATTACAGCAGGCATAAACAAGGAAACAATCCCCTGCATGGCGTAAAACAGGCCTATCCTAGCACCCAAGCCAATATTAAACAAATATGTCCCCATGGAAGTAAGATAAGCCCCCCATACGGCAAATTGTAAGAAGTTCATGACTATCAGTCTGAGTTTCATTCCGGTAATTTCGTTTTTCATCTTTCTTCTTTAATGTGTGTTTTTTATATTACTTGCAAAGATATAAAACAATTCGATTTTTCATGGAGATTCATCTTAAAAAACAAAGCCTCTCCGGTGGTTTCACAACTTCCGGAAAGGCAAGACAATTAAAAAGTTTTTGTAATCTAACTAAAAGAGAGTGTTTTATTATCTGGTGTTCGTGAAAAATAATGCCATTATCTATTCAGCTATGGCATAAGCATCCAGTCCTTTCAATGACTGGCGGATAGTTTTCTGCATCTTCTCCATCTCTTCCCGGCTCATTTGGCGCACCTCTATACCGGAATCTCTTAGATTATTCCCCAATTCAGCCATCTGCTCATTGAACGAATCCCAATATTCCGAATCAAGGACAGCAGAATACACTTCTTTCCCATCCTTCATCGGACTGATAATAACGGTCATGCTTACATTTCCGTTTTCATTGACATTAAGGGTGTAAGTACGTTTCTCATTATCCATCTTATAAATGAATGTAAAATTCGCTTTCTGCGCCTTGCCCCTTCCCTTCGGCATATCCTTAATGGCAGTTTCTGCATATTCCTCATCCTTCTCGAAAGCCTCAATCAACCTTGCGCCTATTTTCTCATCCTTTAACGAAAAACTTTTCACCACCTTTACCACTTTGCGGGTTTTAGAGTCACGTTTCGTTACAGAGTTGATAGCCACATCATCCCGCTTTTCCAATTCTGCCGCCATTTTATCAATATTCTTCTGGGCCATAACCTTGCCTGTTCCACCACACAGCAGCAAAACAGCCGCCAATGCACTTCCTAAAATAAACCTTGTTTTCATATCTTATTTTTTATGTTTTTTATTCGCTTACCAATAATTCCTTTTCTTCTATCTCTTTCTCGGAACGATGAATTTCTTCCACACGTTCCTGGGCCAGTTTCTCCACCCGTTCCGCCTTTTCCAATGTTTCAATAATACAAGGCATAATCTGTTTCACATCCGAAATGCGCTTGCCTCCCACTTCCACATAACTACCTTCGTAGCACGACCACTCACCACTTCCGTCTGCTTGGTTTTCCGAATAGAAAATAAAACCTAACCCCAGCGCAATGACCATCATTGCCGCTATACCGGCACTCCAGACAGCTATTGGAATACGCTGATAAAAGCTTTCTTTTCCAACCACCGGTACCTTTTCTGATTTCTTTCCTCCAGCAACCTCCTTCTGTCCGTCTGGCTGCAACATACCCGGTTCTCCCTGCATACCTCCCTCATACCAGGCAAACATCGGAGCATATCCCATCAGATGAGAAGGTACATCCCCTGTATGGAAGAAACGATAAATAGCCTGCTCCTCGGCATTCGTAGTTTCCCCTTCCAAGAAACGGTTAATGTATTCTTCTATATTCCTCTTATCTAATTCCATACCTTACTGTGTATCATAAATTGTTCTTTTACTCTTTTTCTAGCTCTCGACAAATTGGTTCGTACCGCCACCGGCGTACTTCCTGTGAGACGGGCTATCTCCTCTACTTCGAAACCTTCCAAGTGCTTCATGCGGAGAATAGACTGTTGCAAGTCAGGTAAAGTACCTATTACTTCCAGTATCTCCTGCATATTCTCTTCCTCTACCAGTTTCATTTCAGGGTTTTCACCTCCACCAATGCTGATGCCTTGCTCCAAATCGACTTTCTCTATTCGAATACCTCGCAAACGATTAATACACAAATGCTTGGTTATAACAATAGCCAGTGCATCCACGCTACGATATTGGTCCAGACGGTCGCGAAGAAACCAAAGTTTCAACAGTACATCTTGTACTGCATCTTCTGCCTCATCGGAGTCTTCCAGATAACGGATAGCCATTCTTAACAAAGCCGGCCGCATTCGTTTTGCCTCTATTTCAAATCTATTTTGTTCCATGTTCACTAGTATGACACATAGAGGTAGGGAAACGTTACATCAAAATGAAAAATAATTTGCCGACATGTCAATTTGCTAATATACCAATAACCGTGTGGGCATATATAGCACCCCTAATTAGCACATCAGCAAATTGACAGATTAGCAAATTATTCAAACTTATAAACCGTATGACTATGAAAAACCTCTCCCGGCCGGAGTACAGTACTGGGGAATTCAGGCTGATTGGGGCTATCTTGAAAATGCATCGTTTCGAAACATACCGCCGAACGGAAAGGATAAGCTATCCCCCTTTTACCAGTCATTTTTCCTTTCAGTCCATTACCGGTATAGATTTGTATTCCCGGTTCGGTGGTGAAGATCTCCATCTTACGCCCGCTTGTTGGATCATACACCCAAGCAGCCGGCCTTGTATCATCTCCTTTCGTATTCAATTCCCAAGTATGATCGTATCCGTTTACTACCTTCAATTGCGGATAATCCGCATCTATACGTTCTCCAATAGTATGCGGCATACGGAAATCAAGGGGAGTACCGGCCACCGGGAGATATTCTCCTGTGACACATTTCTTATCATCGTATGGAGTAAAGCGATCTGCATCTACCCAAAGTTGCTGGTCTTCCACGCTTTTTGTAAAGTCTCCCGAGATATTAAAAAAAGAATGATGAGAAAGATTAAGTACCGTGGGTGCATCCGTAGTTGCCTCGTATGTCAAATCCAGTGCATTCTCATCCTCACCAAGACTATAGACTAACGTCACTTTCAGGTTTCCGGGGAAACCATTTTCTCCATCAGGGGAGAGATAAGACAGACGAACCGTATATGTATCTGCCTGTTCCACTTTCCATATTCTATCGGCAAAACCGGGATTCCCCCCATGTGATATATGTCCGGACTTCCCATTGTTAGGGACCAGCTTATGCTCTACCCCGTCCAGTGTGAAACGCGCATTCAGAATACGTCCTATATAGCGTCCTACCGTAGAACCAAAATTCTGCCGTTGTTCCATATACTCACCAATCGTGGAAAATCCACACACTACATCTTCCCTTTTTCCATTTTTGTCGGGTACAAGGATAGAAACTACTCGCGCCCCATAGTTCGTGATACAGACCTCCATCCCTTTTTTGTTACTCAAAGTAAATAAATCGGTATACTGCCCATTCACTTCTGTCTGAAAATCCTTACGTTGTAATCCTGAAGCAGTGACCTGCTTGTCGTCGTGACAAGAAGAAAGCAGCATCAACAAGCCCATACAAACTATACCATGTTTTCCACTCATATCATTCATTTTATAGGTTTTAAATGCCACAAATGTAAATCCTCCGATGGAAAATAAGAAAAGCCGGCCTTTCCTTTTTCAAGGGATGACCAACTTTTCAACTATTTCAACCAATTTTTACCCGATTACTTCTTCTCTTTCAGCAATAGAGTAGTATGATGACTATCCTCCCATTCGGACATCAACCGATGAAAATCTGCATAATCGGTGGGAGTTATCCATTGTTTGTTCAGTCGCAACGAACGGGTTACTTCCGTCTTATCCTCTGTAGTCTGTACGGTTATTTTCAATTTCCCTACCGCATTGACTATTTCTTTTGCCTTTTGCGGAGTACATACCTGCATATCCGACGGAACATTTACTATGCAAATATAGGTTTCATCCGTCATACCAGGAAGCAACAGGTTCGTAGTACGTTCTGTATTTCCAAAGCCATAACCATTCATGGCTATTCCGGTTTTAGCGCGAGGCAATGTTATCAGACGATAGCCCCCTGCCAACGTTTTACCTGTTTCAGAAGTGACTGTTATCGTATCCGTTTCATAAACCGGTTTATTCTTCACTTCCAAAACCGCTTTCTTACCATCCAACGTATTGACAGGCTGATATTCCTGTATGCCCGCTATGACAGGAGAGTCCAGAAACAACTGGCTGATAGCGCCCAATCCCAAACAATTATCCGGTGCTTTTACGCCAAAAGCAACCTTAACCTCACCTTGTAATCCTGCCGCCTGCAACAATCCTGCAAGCAGATTTATCTTTTCCGCTTCCGTGCCATAGGCAGTACGGATTACTTCAGTTGCCGGACGGATCCGGTATCCTGTTTCGGACAAAGACAACCGGGACGTGCCCAATCCATGTACATAGTTCATCAGGACAGCTTCCTTTTCATCCGCATTTTTTCCTTGCAATAATTTTTGTGCCAAAGCCATGACCTCTTTTTCATGAGCTGCCGTAAATTGAGATTTCAGCACTTTCAAAGCATCGGCCATCGACGGATACGTATTTGCTAAAATAACCGGTATATTTCCTGATAAAGCAGGAGTACTTTCCATAGGATAATAAGCAGGAATATTTTTCAGTGTCCAAGTAACAACTTTACTTCCATTCTCATTTTTCACTACCGGCGCAGCTTTTCCGTTTATCAATGCATAATTCAAAGGCTTGTCCTCAGGAACCGACACACTACAGATATATTCTTTGACGGGCGATAACTCCTCTACCGGCACATATACATCCAGCCCGGGCAAATAACCGGGACGTGTGATAACCGAGTAATCCAAACAAATAGTCGCTCCCAACTCCAGTCCCGTATGTACCACCACCATCTCTTTCAGTCCGTTATAGGCAGGAGCATCAGCCGCCACAGCAGGAAGAACCTCTACAAATGCATTTTCGGGAGTCTTTACTATCTTCCCGTCTTTCTGGCGAGTATAAGATTCATGTATCTTCAATTCCTGATATGCCGGATTGTAAACAATGAAGCTTTCACCATACAAACCATTCATCGCTGCATGTGTAAATAAAGTCAACTCCTTATATACCCGCATTTCCTGACTACCGTCCTTATGTAATGTATAAGTCTTGGCTAACTTCCCAAATTCTGCTTCAGAAGCCGCTTTTGCCGGAAGAGCTGTCAATAACAACACTCCCAAGCATACATATATATAATAAATCTTTTTCATGTCGCTTTACTTTTTAATCACCAAATAATCACCGTATGCTTTATGAGCTTCCACCGCTTTACGGAAGCTATCCCAATCCGACGCTTCATATACACGCTTTTTCAAAGCCAGACGATTATGCAGGACCACCCGGTTTCCTTTTTGTAGAAGCGAGCCTTCAAAATCGGCTCCCGTTCCCTGCATGGTATCCTCCTTTGGCCCATTTATCAGCCTATAGCCTGATGGCAATTGAATGGTTTCATCCAATTCCACCAAACGGGAGCAGGCGTCTTTAAAACCATACTTCCGTTCCTTCATTTCTGTATCAATCCGTAGATAAGAGCGTACCTGATTATAAAGATTATTCATTACCAAAGGCTTGAACAACATTTCCTTCTCCCCTTGCATGGCATAATCCGGAATCTCGTAGCGGAAAATGATTTGGATAGGAGCAGCTTGATAATCTTTAGGATTCCTGCCATAATCTACACTCAGCAATCTGGCTTTAGGAGAAACAGCCAGCAATTGTCTTTCCATAGTCGCACGCCACTGGCTCTGAAAACCTCTTGTAAAGATGCTGCGTATATTGCTGTCACTCTGTCCCTCGGCTTGAATGGTAAATGTACCACGCAAAGTACCATTAGCGTCCAAGCGGTTGTCTGCCTTGATGCGTACATAGTGATTTTCCGGAGCAGAAACAGGAGTCAGACAGAGATCGGAACCTTCAGGTACACCGGGCAGATAATTCTGCTGTTGCTCGGCACTACTCCACAACTCACGGCAGAAAGGAACCCATGTGGGGTCTAACGGCATATAAGTTCCATCAGCAAGTTTCACCACAGCTACACAATGATTGAAATGATCCGCAGGAATACTTTCGACACGACTGCCCGCCATCGTCATGGCCGGATAGGCCTCGAACCCCGCCATGCGCAGAAAAGAAACCAAAGTTCCTGCTATATCTTTACACACGCCGCAACGATCCGTATAATTCATTTTAGTATCATGTAACGTATAGCCCTCTCCTTTTCCCATAGAGATACCTGCATAACGGATATTATCCGCTACCCAATGGGTCAGTACAGCTATTTTCTCCATTTCGGTTTTCTTTCCTTTTATCAGTTCGTCCACTTTCTTCTGCGCTTCGGGCAGTGGAGCAAAGCTTCCATAATCCTCATTGACCTTATTGAACCACAAAGACTTGTCTTTCCAATGAGGAGTAGAAGACATCATCAGTTTAGGAGCTGCATCAAACAAATCTACCATATTCGGCTCCCACCGGAAAGGCATCATGTCCTCCATAGCAAAAGTATAAGCCTTCCGTCCGTCTTCATAACGCATGGACGATGTACATTCTCCTTGATAAAATTGAAATTGCATCTCTTTTTCCATAGGAATACTGACCTTGTACACTTTACGCACGGTAGGCTCACTGCTCCAAAATGGAACAATGTCATAGAACTGGCCACGCATGGGAGGTATGAACCGGGAATCATCCTCAGGAACAGCTCCCAGCAAAGCGTATGTAAATCCCTTTTTCGCTATTTCATAATCTATGACATCACCGGGGTTCAAAGCCCCCACTTCTATCATAATCTGTCGTGCTCCCCAATAAATAGCACGGGCCGGAGCCGCATAGTCACAGGTCTTCTTCACATCCACCTCTTCAATCTGCCCGTCAGCATGATATATCGTCACACGTTTAAACTCGGCATGGGCCGTCAACGGATCATAATCATATTTAATCACCCGGTTAGCTACTGCTCCTTTAGGAGTCTGCACCTTGATAACCTTACATACGGCAAATGATCCCTGCCCTGTCGGTTGCACTGACACCGATGTACTGTCCAGCAACGCCACACAGTCAAACTTGGCATACGATTCTCCTTTCGCAGCTTCCTCATAAAGTTTCCAGCCCTGCCCGTAAGTTGTGACCGAAGTGAGAAGAAAGCAAGCCAATGTTGCATAAAGTTGTTTTCTCATGTTTCTCATCTATTTTGTTTTAACCTAACAAATGTAGGCAATAATCTTCTATTTCACATCTATTTTATAGAAAAACTCCTGTTCTTATGCAGTCTTTTATTCTCCCCTGTATCTTTATATAATAACATGACAAAAGAAAAATGAATGACGCAGAACTAATAGAAGGATGTAAAGCCGGAAAGAGGGAAGCTTTGGAAACCATATACAGACTCTTCTCCCGCCAAATGTATGGAGTGTGCTGTCGCTATGTAGGCGAAGAATCGGCCTTGGACGTCATGCACGATGGATTCATCAAAGTATTTTCCGCCATCGACCAACTACATGCCACCGACCTGCATGGATTCAAATCCTGGGTCACCCGTATCATGGTAACTACCTCCTTGCATCATCTCCGTAAACAGAAAACCTGCTTTTTCCTTTCTGTAGATGATCTGGAAGAAGACATGCAGCCTGTGGACGAAGAAGATATGATTTCGATTCCTATTGAAACCTTGATGAAATTCATAACTGAATTACCGGCAGGCTATCGCACCATACTGAACTTGGCCGTATTCGAAGGAATGCCTCATAAGGAGATTGCGAAGACATTAGGCATTAACGAACATTCATCCTCCTCACAACTGCACCGCGCCAAATGTGTACTTGCTCAAAAAATTAAAGAATACTTAACTCGACAATCATTATGAAACAGGAAGAAGAACCGTGGATAGACCACTTGAAACAACGGGTTAACGAATACGAAAAGCCCCTCCCCGAAAATGATTGGAATCATTTTCAAACGAAATATTTCACCCCCTATTTACATAAGAAAAAAAGGATAAGAACGATGCGTATAGCAGCCGTTCTCCTTTTGCCATCACTTTTTATTTTTTACAGACAGAAAAGCACAAAGTAGCCTCGCCCGTCGTATCCTTACCGGCACACCAGCCAAGAAGCATTACAGGCAATCCTTCCATTATGCCTGAAAACAGACTATTACCGGACAGGCCCCAATCAAAGACAACTTCCTTGACAAAACCACCAATCCAAACAAGTATCAATACCGATACGGCAAATAATATAGGAATAGAATGCACTCTCCCGGCACAAGATACAATCCGGAACACAGAATCTGTACACAAGAGCCCTTCCGGACATAACCACTTTGCATTACCGCATAAACGTTCCGAATATACTTTGGCACTTGCCATATCTGCCGGCAATAATGGAACAAGCACCGGCTTCATAAACAAAACTTTTTCCCGGGGAGACATAGGAAGTTCTCATAAGGATGAAATTATGTATTGGAATG
>OMAY01000989.1_pt1 | contig 14535 bp, 10 predicted proteins | sample 1673611 | NCBI WGS metagenome assembly OMAY01 (sample SAMEA103958117, study PRJEB25191) | human gut metagenome | biome: human-associated habitat [ENVO:00009003]; feature: intestine environment [ENVO:2100002]; material: feces | place: Germany | collected 2013/2015
AAAACTTCAGAGGCTGTTCCCGTTAATGATCTCGATCTTTAACTTCGGGTCGGAATGATGGCAGATAAGGGATTTTGGCGTTTGTTTTGGGAGTGAGTTATAAGATATATGCTCATTCCGGGATACAGCTCTGAAGTATCACTGAGAAAACAAGGCTCATAGGTATTAAGATTAAGCCGATTAACATAAAGAAATGAAAAGAACCGAAAGAATAGTTGTATTAACTATGGTTAAAATAGGCTCTTAGGGTTTGTTTTTCTAGAAATTAGCTAACTTTTTGTGCGGTTTTTGAAATGTTAATGAGCACGAGGTTAAATAGAAATATGGACAGTCATGGAGCAGGTTCCTAAACAACAGCCGGTAAATAAAACAGCATTCCGGGTATTGGTGGCGTTAAGTGTTACGCATTGTTTGAATGATTCGTTGCAATCCGTTATCTCGGCGGTTTATCCACTTTTCAAGGATGATTTAGCGTTGAGCTTCGCCCAAATCGGGTTGATTACGCTTGTTTATCAATTATCCGCTTCTGTTTTCCAGCCTATAACCGGTTTGGTTTTTGATAAGCGTCCCGTGGCTTGGTCGTTACCTATTGGTATGAGTTTTACGTTGGTCGGCTTGTTGAATCTCGCTTTTTCCTCTACGCTCCATTGGGTCTTGATCTCCGTATTCTTGATAGGTATCGGGTCTTCGGTTTTGCATCCGGAAGCGTCCCGGATCACCTCGCTAGCGTCGGGAGGGCGTAGGGGATTGGCGCAATCGCTTTTTCAAGTGGGTGGTAATTTGGGCGGATCGTTAGGTCCGCTACTGGTTGCTCTATTGGTGGCGCCTTATGGACGGACTCATATCGCTTTGTTTTCTATACTAGCATTCGTCGCTATTTTGGTGATGATTCCTATCTGCCGTTGGTATAAGGCGTATTTGAGTCGGGTGAAATGGCAGAAGAAGTCGGGTGAGACGCATGTGGAGATGCCTCTTTCTTTGGGAAAAACAGTCTTTTCGATCTCGATATTGCTGACCTTGATTTTCTCTAAATATATCTATATGGCTAGTTTGAATAGCTACTATACCTTTTACTTGATCCATAAATTCGGGGTGAGTGTACAGACTTCGCAGATCTGTTTGTTCGTCTTCCTGATCGCTACGGCCATGGGAACTTTGGCGGGTGGTCCTATCGGTGATAAGATAGGACGGAAATATGTGATTTGGGGATCGATTCTAGGGGCAGCCCCATTTAGCTTGTTGATGCCGCATGTGGGATTCGTTTGGACGATCGTGCTTAGTTTTTGCGTGGGGTTGGTCTTATCATCGGCGTTCCCGGCTATTTTGTTGTATGCGCAAGAGTTGCTTCCTTATAAATTAGGTCTTATCTCGGGACTTTTCTTTGGATTTGCTTTCGGTGTGGCGGGTATAGCCTCGGCCGTATTAGGAAATATGGCGGATCATTATGGAATAGAGGCTGTCTACAACGTATGTGGCTTCATGCCTCTTTTAGGACTGGTTACTTGGTTCCTTCCCAACTTGAAAAAGAAGTAAAAACAATCCTCCCTTTTTCGCTGTTATTACTCCAACTGAACGTCAATTACTAAATGAGTTTATGGTGAGTAATATAGTATCTTACAGTATTCTTTTGCTGTATCTTCTTCCATGCGCTTCATGGAGCCAAGGGAACGATGTGGATTTAAGCTTGGAACAATCTCTCGACCTGCTTCATAAGGAAAATAAAAGCTTGAAAATAGCCGGGAAAGAAGTGGAATGGGCTCGGAATGAGCATCAAAAGCTAAACGCTTTTTGGTATCCATCGGTGAACGCCGCGGGTGCTTTCGTACATATGTCGAATCCGATAGAGGTACGGCAGTCGCTGAGTAAATATACGGAACCGGCGAAGGAGTTTGTCCATAATTATATCCCGGATAATGAGTTGATCATGTCGGTATCGGATAAGATCGGGCAAGGTACTTTCTCGCTTCCGCTGATCTCCCAAAACATCACTTCTATAGACGCTACGGTGACGTGGCCTGTTTTCACGGGAGGAAAACGTATCTATGCGAACAAGATCGGAAAGACGATGGTCTCTATAGCGGAGGTGAATAGGAGCCAAGTGGATGCTAACCAACAATCCTTATTGATCGAGGCTTATTTCGGGCTTCGTCTGGGACAAAGTGTGGTGGACGTAAAAACGGAAGTGTATAATTCTTTGAAAACCCATTATGACCAAGCCCTTAAATTAGAACAAAACGGGATGATCAATCGGGCCGAGCGTCTGTTCGCTCAGGTAAGTATGGACGAGGCGAAACGAGAACTGGAATCGGCCCGTAAGGATTTAGCGGTCGCTCAACAGGCGTTTAAAAGCTTGATTAATATGGAGGAGGGGAGTGACGTACGTACCACGACTCCTTTATTCATTAATGAGGCGCTTCCTCCGGCCCAATACTTCAAGGATCTGGTTCCGATGAATAATTATATAGTCAATCAATTGAAATTGCAGCAGGTTGTAGCCGATAATCAACTAAAGATCGGCCGGTCCGCTTATGTCCCGAATATCGCTTTATTCGGCAAACAGACTTTGTACGCTGATGGACTGGATAAATATTTGTTGCCTCGTACTATGGTGGGAGTTGGTTTTACGTGGAATATTTTTGATGGCTTGAACCGGGAGAAAACCATCCGGCAGGCAAAGATCGCTAGTCAGTCGCTTCATTTGGGTAAGGAGAAGGCGATTACGGATCTGGAGGTCGGTATCGATAAATTCTACAGCCAGCTACAAAATGCCTTGGACAATGTAAAAGCTTTGGATACGACGATCGAGATGAGCCGGGAACTGGTCCGGGTGCGGAAGAAATCCTTCCAAGAGGGAATGGCTACTTCTACGGAGGTAGTCGATGCTGAGGTTATGCTGGCGAAGGTGAAGACCGCTTTTCTTTTGGCTTATTATCAGTATGATGTAGCCTTGATTAATCTGCTGTCTGTCTGCGGTACGCCGGAGCAGTTCCACCAATACAAGATGGAGGGAAAGACCGAGGAGCTTTTGGGGAATTGAAAATTGAGAATTGAAAATTGAAAATTTAGGAGTTATGGATAAAACTAAGAGATATTTGAGTGTGGCCTTCGTCGCAGTCTTGGCGATTGTTATAGTTGTCTCGTTGATCGGGATGATCTTGTTGAAAAAGAAGCCGGTGATCTTGCAAGGGCAGATCGAGGCAACGGAAATACGTATCTCCGGTAAGTTACCGGGGCGTATCGATACCTTTCTGGTAAAAGAGGGACAGAATGTACGCCAAGGCGATACCTTGGTAGTCATCAATAGTCCGGAGGCATTGGCTAAATATCAACAGGTGAACGCCATGGAGAACATAGCGAAGTATCAGCACCAGAAAGTGGATGAGGGTACACGAAAGCAAATCATCGCTTCCTTGCAACAATTGTGGAATAAATCCAAATCGGATTTACAATTGGCGAAGATTACCTATGATCGGGTCAATGCCTTGTATAAAGATAGCGTGGTAACCTCACAGCGTAAAGATGAGGTGGAGGCCATGTATAAAGCGGCTGAGGCCGCCGAACGTGCCGCTTATAGCCAATATCAAATGGCGGTAGACGGGGCGCAGATACAAGATAAGGAGAGCGCCCGCTCGTTGGTGACGGCGGCACAAGGAACCGTGGAGGAGGTGGCGGCTCTCTTACAGGACGCTCGGTTGACGGCTCCGGAATCGGGACAAATCTCCGCTATCTTCCCGAAACGGGGAGAGTTGGTTGGGGCCGGGATGCCAATCATGAACTTAGTCGTATTAGATGACGTGCATGTGGTATTGAACGTACGTGAGGATCGTTTGCCTTTATTTAAGATGGGAGGAACGTTTGTCGCCGATGTACCGGCGGTCGATCAGAAGGATATTGAGTTCAAGATCAATTATATCAGTCCGTTGGGCAGTTTTGCTACCTGGAAATCAACTAAACAGACAGGAAGCTATGACATGCAGACATTTGAGATACACGCCCGTCCTACCCAAAAAGTAGAAGGATTGCGCCCAGGAATGTCAGTGCTATTGACCATAGATGATTAATATATGTAATCATTGAAATAACTTTGTAAATGATGAAACATCCATTATATAACGTACTCTGTCGCGAACTTCGCCGCATGACTTCCCGCCGACTTTATTTCGGGGTATGTCTCGTGCTGCCCCTGTTCTGCCTGTTCTTCATGGCAACCATTTTCGGCAGCGGACAAATGGAGAATATCCCTATCGGCATTGTCGACCAGGATAACACCGCCACATCCCGGCAAATAGTGCGAAACATTTCCGCTGTACCAACCTTCAAAGTAACCCGGCACTTCACCGATGAAACAGCCGCCCGACAAGCCGTGCAACGGAAAGAAATCTATGGTTACTTGTCCATCCCCACGGGTTTTACCCAACGGGCTACGACAGGAATGAATGCCACACTCTCTTATTATTATCATTATGCCCTTCTTTCCGTAGGTAGTGAACTGATGGCAGCTTTTGAAACGGCACTGGCACCTGTCGCCCTCTCTCCCATTGCTATGGAAGCCGTCTCTTTGGGAGTCAGCCAGGAGCAAATCACCACATTTCTCCTACCCGTGCAATCCAGTATGCACCCTCTTTATAACCCTGACCTCGATTACTCCATTTATCTGAGCCAGCCTTTCTTCTATGTCTTGTTCCAGATACTTATTCTATTGATAACGGTTTATATCATAGGTAGTGAATTGAAGTTCCATACGGCACAGGAATGGCTGACAACAGCGCGGGAAAATATCCTCACAGCAGTTGTCGGGAAGTTATTGCCTTATACTTTCATCTTCTCCGTAATCGGTATTTTGGCTAACTATATTCTATACGGTGTACTGCATATTCCCTTCCATGGAAGTCTGCTGATGATGAACCTTATGACAATACTCTTTATTATTGCCACACAGACACTTGCCGTATTCATCTTCTCTATTTTTCCACGGATAGCTTATATCATCAGCATTGTATCCATGGTCGGTTCACTTGGTGCCACACTCTCCGGAGTCACTTTCCCAGTGACGAGTATGTACCCTCCTGTACATGCCGCATCCTACCTGTTTCCTGTCCGTCATTTCACGGAAATAGCACAATCCATGCTCTATTTTGATTCGGGATTCGGGTATTACTGGCAATCGGCAGCCATACTTTGGCTTTTTCCGTTGGTGGCGCTACTGATACTACCTAAATTGAAACATTGGATTCTGAAGGATAAGGAAGAACTTAGTATTTGTGAGAATGAAACACCGCTTCCCCGCGTACACAACACTCCTCACTACTCAATAGCAACTGTCATTTTCCGCGAATGGCGCTCCATCAGCACCAATGCGGCTATACTGTTAGTACTAATGGGAGGTATCTTCGCTTACGGACTTTTATATAACTTGATGTATGCTCCCAACCTTGTGCAGAAAACACCGGTTGCCATCGTCGACAATTCCCATTCCGCCCTCAGCCGCGAATATGTCCGTCTGCTCAATGCCACCCCACAAGCATCAGTCTATGCACTTACTCCGAACTATCTTGAAGCAAAAGAATGGCTGAAACAGAGTAAAGTAGATGGTATTCTTTACCTCCCCGCTGACTTTGATGCCCGCGTCGGTCGCGGTGAACAATCAGTCTTTACCGTTTATGCCTCCACGGATGCTTTCTTGAATTTTAAGAATCTACAAGAAGCTTCTTCCCGTGTAATGCTTGCCGTAAACGATGCGCATCGTGCAGAAGGTGCTGTATTCTTACCTCCTCAGGGACTGCTGGCAGTAGCCTCATCGGCACCTGTAGACGTATCGGGTACAGCCTTATATAATTATACCGAAGGATACGGTTCGTACCTCATCCCCGCTGTTATGATTGTCATTATTTTTCAGACATTACTAATGGTGATAGGAATGGTGACGGGAGAGGAGTACCCGAAGGGGAAGATGGTAGGTAAACACAAAAAACTTACTTGGCTTCAAGCATTATATAACATTTCCGGAAGAACTTTCGTTTACGTTATGCTTTACTTCATCTTTGCCTTATTCCTGTTAGGCTTGCTTCCTCACTTTTTCAGCATTCCCAATATAGGAAATGGCAGGGATATTATTACGATGATGATTCCTTTTCTGTTAGGGACAAGTTTCTTTGGGTTGGCGGCATCACGCTACTTCACTGATTCAGAAGCTCCCCTGCTGATGATTGCTTTCTTCTCCGTAGGATATATTTTCCTGTCCGGAGTTTCCTACCCGCTTGAACTGATGCCATGGTACTGGCAGGCAGCACACTATGTAGTTCCGGCAGCCCCTGCCGTGTTGGCCTTTGTCAAATTGAATTCAATGGGAGGAACCCTGGCGGACATTCGTCCGGAAATGATAACACTGTGGATACAAGTTATAGTATATTTCCTGTTGAGTCTGTGGGTCTTCAAAAAGAAGGTATTCTATTTTAGGCATTAAGGCTGTTTTCTCTTTCTCTTATAAGCAAACGCTTGCCATCGTTCCTCGTCCCATCCTTGTCGCTGCATCTCCATGCGTGCCATGACAAAGAAAAGGTCAGAAAGACGATTGATAAAGCGCAAAATATCTTCCGGTACAGAGTCTTCCCGATTCAAAGTCCAGAGCCGTCGCTCGGCACGACGTGCCACGGCACGGGCAAATTGCAATTGCGCTGAAATCTGGGTTCCCCCCGGCAAGAGGAAATAATCATTATCTTCCAACTGAAGCATCATGGCGTCCATAGCCTGTTCGCACTGCACAGTCATTTCCGCTGCATGCAGTGGGTTCGGATTACCGCTCCCCGGACGTTCAGGATCTGCATCCCGCAATGCAGAAGGAGTAGCAACGTGGCTCATCACTACCATTAACTCACGTTGTATATCATGCAACAATCCCTGCCAAACATCATCTATCGGCAGCAACGACCTGACAATACCTATTACAGTGTTCAATTCATCAATACAACCGTTAGCTTCTATACGGATATCATCCTTCGGAACACGTTCTCCACCGTGGATACCTGTCATTCCCTTATCTCCCGTTCTGGTGTAAATCTTTCTCATGATACTAAAATTTTAGAATAAAAACGGATTTCCCGGGACCGGTTCAAACAGTCTCATGAATCCAGTCTCTCCCCAATATAAATGTGTATAACTTGCAATCAGATTCTTATAGTGATAGACCGGTGTGTTCACCGGCTGTCCCTTGGCATTATATACCTGTGCTGCCGAGGTTAGTTCCTCATCCGATTCAATGACCTGCGAGTAATGGAACTCATGCCCACGTATCTTCATTCCTCTAAATTCAAAGCTCCTATACCCCAGTGACAAACGCATATCACCCTTAAATGCGGATACCTTGACGGGCAGTACACCTGCCATATTGTACTCCATACGGGTATCAGTACCTGTCATCAAAACAGATGTAAGATACATCATCCCCCCACACTCTGCCAGTGTATATCCACCTCGCTCTATATAGTCTTTGATGGAGTTCATCACATTCGTTGCCGCACTCAGTTGCCTGGCACGGTTCTCCGGATAACCTCCGGGCAGGTAGAGTATATCCACATCATCCGGTAGTACAACGCTATTATCCTCCGGATCAAAATAAGTAACTTTCCCCAAGCCATTCAACCACTCCAGATGCTCTGCATAAATAAATGAAAAACTCTCCTTATTGCGGGCAATCCATATATTCATACTGGCAAGCGCTCTCTTTCTTCTCTCCAGTTTATCAGGAACATCCACACTTCGTCTTGTCATCTCCAGCAATAACTCAATATCCAGTTGACGTTCCAGTTCTTTCATCATTGTTTGGGTGATACTTCCTTTCTCTTTCCGGCTAAAGTCCAGTCCCAAATGACGACTTTCTTCTTTCAGCACATCATACTTCCGCAAACACCCGAAACAAAGAATATTCAGATCTTCGCAGATTTCACGCAGCATCTCTTCATGCCGGTCACCGCCCACCTGGTTGAAAATGACACCTGCCACCTCCACTTGCGGATCAAAATCCACATATCCTTTTATCATTGCCGCCAATGAGTAAGCCGCCGCCTTGGCACTTACCACCAGCACCACAGGCAGACGAAGCACCTTTGCTATCTCTGCCGACGAGCCTTTACTACGGTCATATCCGTCAAACATTCCCATCATGCCTTCTACAAACATCCGCATCTACTGCATGATGATTATATACCTTACATACATGATGCTCGGAAGCCATAAAAAGGTCCAGATTGTAAGACGGAATTCCGCAAGCTTTTTCATGATACTTCGTGTCGATATAATCCGGCCCGCACTTATAGGGCTGTACACGTAGTTTTTTCTGCGTCAATAACGTCATCAGCAATCGGCTGACAGTGGTTTTTCCAGTGCCCGAAGTAGGCGCCGCTATCAGAAATTGGGGAATATTTCTTATCATACCGCACAGATTTATTTCCCGCAAAGGTAGTATATATTCCCCAAAACTCTTACCTTAGCTGCCCAAATAAAAGTAAATTACTATGATTACTGAAGAACTTAAGAAATTATATTGTACGTATACCGGACACGAACCGGAAACTATTGAAGAACTTCCTTCATCCGGCTCCAATCGTCGTTACTTCCGCCTTACAGGCATCCCTACCCTTATCGGTGTCAGCGGGACTTCCCTCGAAGAGAATCAGGCTTTCCTCTATATGGCAGACCATTTCCGCAAGAAAGGACTGCCCGTGCCACAAGTCGTAACAAAGAGTGATAACGATGCATTTTATCTGCAAGAAGACCTGGGAGACACTCTCCTGTTCAATGCCATCGAAAAAGGACGCAAGACCAGTGTTTTTGATGAAGAAGAAAAGCAGCTTCTGCGCAAGACAATGCGCCTGTTGCCTGCCGTACAGTTCTCCGGTGCAGACGGAATGGACTTCTCATATTGCTACCCACAGTCGGAATTCAACAGCCGCAGTATCTTATGGGACTTGAATTACTTCAAATACTGTTTTCTGAAAGCTACCGGAATGGAATTTCAGGAAGACCGCCTGGAAGATGATTTCCAGAAGATGGCGGACGTATTGATGCGCAGTAGTTCGGCTACATTCATGTATCGTGATTTCCAGAGCCGGAACGTTATGATTAAAGAAGGTGAGCCATGGCTCATCGACTTCCAAGGCGGACGCAAGGGACCCGTTTATTATGATGTGGCTTCCTTCCTGTGGCAAGCCAAGGCCAATTATCCTGAGAGCCTTCGCAAAGAGCTTTTAAAGGAATATCTGGACTCCTTGTGTAAATACCAGCCTGTGGACGAGAAATATTTCTATGCTCAATTACGTCATTTCGTATTGTTCCGTACCATGCAAGTGCTGGGTGCTTATGGCTTCCGTGGCTATTTCGAGAAGAAACCCCATTTCATCCAAAGCGTCCCCTTCGCTATTGAAAACCTGCGACAACTATTGCAGGAACCCTATCCCGAATATCCGTACCTCTGCCATGTGCTGAAAGAACTTACCGAGCTGAAACAATTCACTGACGACCTCCAGAAGCGCCGCCTTGTAGTAAAGGTCACCAGTTTTGCATATAAAAAAGGTATCCCTGAGGATTCAAGTGGCAACGGTGGTGGCTTTGTATTCGACTGTCGTGCCGTAAACAACCCTGGTAAGTACGACCGTTATAAACCCTTCACCGGACTGGATGAACCTGTTATCCGCTTTCTGGAAGACGATGGAGAAATAACCACGTTCCTCGAACATGTATACGGTCTGGTAGATGCTTCCGTGAAACGATATATGGAACGTGGATTTACGAACCTTTCCATTTGTTTCGGATGCACTGGCGGACAACACCGTTCGGTTTATTCAGCACAACACCTGGCAGAACATCTGAACCAGAAATTCGGAGTACAGGTAAATCTGATGCATCGGGAACAGAACATTGAACAGACATTTAAAGCGAAAAGCTAAAGACTATCTCCTAATAACCCGCTCCGTACCAAATCCGTACCTGCTCCGTATCTATACGAACAGCCTTTATACGGAGATAGTACGGAGTTGATACGAACCTAATACGGAGTTGATATGGAGATGGTACGGAGATCATGCAGAGATAGTACGGAGTTGGGGCATAAATCTCCTTCTTTTTCAATCCGCTTATGAAACTTACATTTAAAATCTTAATTCAATTTATCAGTAGCTCAAGAATTTAAAACAATGAAAGCAATGATATTTGCCGCAGGCCTCGGCACCCGCCTGCGCCCACTGACAGACAATATGCCCAAGGCACTTGTCTCCGTAGCAGGCAAAACGATGCTGGAGCGTGTCATCTTAAAACTAAAAGATGCCGGCTTCCATGATATCACCATAAACATCCACCATTTTGGAAGTCAGATTATAGACTTCCTTCGTGCAAACCAGAACTTCGGTGTGGATATTCATATCAGTGACGAACGGGGTGAACTGCTGGATACCGGTGGTGGTATCAAAAAAGCCCGTCCTCTGCTGGAGAGCAACGAGCCTTTTCTTATACATAATGCCGATATCCTGACAGACCTGGATCTCAATGCTTTCTACCACCACCATCTGGAAAGTGATGCAGATGCCACTCTACTCACCAATCACCGGAAAACATCCCGTTATTTGTTGATGGATCAAGATAACCGCCTTTGTGGTTGGACGAATCTTTCTACAGGCGAAGTACTCCCCAAAGAACTTGATTATCCCAGCGATCATTATCAGTTGCAAGCCTTTGGTTGCGTCCATGTTCTTTCTCCCTCTATTTTCCGCTATATGGAAGATGAACGCTGGACAGGGAAATTCTCCATTATTCCGTTTTATGTGGATATCTGCCCGAAAGCACGCATTCAAGGATTTCCTATAGACAGCGAAAACTGGTTTGATGTGGGCAAGCCAGAGACACTGGCAAAGGCAGAAGCCTATTATGCGTCTTTATAAAACAGGTTTCATCTTCACCAACTGCCCCTGGGCATCAAATAAGTATTCGTAATTGAAAAAACCGTAAATACGATACTCCCAGCGGGCACTTTTCTCAAAACGGCGACTGTCATCCAGGATGGTCGCCTGATAGTCGGTCTCCAGTTCATGAATGAACTCTTTAGATTCCGGGTCCGGGTATCTATAAGTGGGGACAATTACACGTATATCGGGATATTGCTCTCGCAGATTTTTGATTTCTGTACGGACAGCATCTTTTTCATTGGGCTTCAGAAAAAAGAGTAAACACACGGAATGTCCCTGCCCTGCAATGTCCGAAAAGAGCAAACTGTCTTTCTCTGCATACTCCACTTGTTTGAAGTCAATAAAATGATCTCCCGGCTTCAGGCTACGGGTAGCATCCAGCATCCGTTTCAGTCCTATCAATACAGATGTACTGTCGCGCATTTGTGAAGGTGTTTTCTGGTACAATGTCTCCAATTCATCCGGATAGATCGCTGCCCAACGATCAAACACCATCCACCCTATTGCGTTCCGGGCATTGTCGAATACAAATTGCCGCGTAGCTTCCAGTGGAAAATCATCTTCATGCCAAAGTTTCCAAAGACGTACGTTTTGTGAATGGAGATTGGTACTTTTATCCGGTACAGGTATTGCCGGTGGGACTACATTTATCAACGTCAGTTTTCCTCTTTCGGGATAAAAGAAATTCATGCTACCGGGATGCTCCATTCCATAGATATGCAACGTATCTTCTTTTCCGGAAAATAAAACTTCTCCGTTTCTGATAATAGCGAAGTCCAAGGGAGCTTTCCCATAATCACGGTCACCCGTCATACGGTCGGCGCCATATCGCCACAGGTAGACCGTATCTCCTTCGTAAGCGCCCAGTCCGGTATAGTGCACGGTAAAAGTTTGTTCTTGCGATTGACAACTGATGAGTCCCAGAAACAAAGAGTAAAATATCCATTGATTGATTTTCATAAAACCCAGATAGATTGAGTAAACAAACACATTGTACAAAAGAACAATCTTTTTAGTAAAGATGCAAGCAAAAAAGACAATATATAAAAGCATTTGTTAATGAAATATCCATATATTTGTGACATAACATTAAAAAGACTGACTATGAAACGACTGAGATTAGGACTATGGGCATGTTTCTGCTTTTGTGCAGCCACCACCCTTATGGGACAAAACAAGGTGAAAACAACTGCCGAAAAGGTAACGCTGTTCATTGACGGTGCCCAAGTGACGCGTACCAAACAAGTAGATATTCCGGCAGGAAATTCAACACTCATCTTTACCGGATTATCCCCCTATATGGATGCACAAAGTATGCAGGTCAGTGCCAAGGGAAAAATCACCATTACGGCAGTCAACCGGCAATACAACTATATAGACAGCCTTGCCGTCAGCGAAAAACAACAAAGCCTGCAAAAGGAGCTTAAAAAAATAGAGAAACAGCAAAAAGAACAGAATGCCGAGCTTGGACTTATCAATGCCGAATATGAAATGCTGAAAACAAATTGCTCCGTCAACAATAAGAATACCGCTACTTCTCTGGCCGCTATCAAAGAAGTGAATCAATATTACTCCGGACAATTGAAAACTCTGAAAACAAAAGAACTGGCTATCAATGAACAGATAGCCGAACTTGCCATCAAACAGGGACAACTAAACTCTGAACTGGCACAACTAAGTGGTAAATCTCTAACCCCTATGAGTGAAATTATGGTCAATGTAAATGCGCCAGCAGCTTGCAAAGCTACATTCACTCTGAACTATTATGTAAAAAATGCCGGTTGGTTCCCTTCCTATGATGTTCGTTCCGGTAGCCTGGCCGAGCCTATCTCCATCATTTACAAAGCCAACATCTTTCAGAATACCAAGGAAGAGTGGAAGAACGTAGAATTATCCCTTTCCTCCTCTAATCCTTCCACCGGAAGCGTAGCCCCCACTCTGTCTACTTACTGGTTGGATTACGGACTTGCAGCACCACGCTACAATTTGAATCTTAATGGAAACACTGTTTCAGGAATCGTTCTTGATAATGAACGTACACCCGTAATAGGTGCTACCGTTACCATTCCGGGAACTACGATAGGAGCCATAACCGACATAAACGGTAAATATTCCATAACTATTCCCAATGGGCAAAACAAACTTCAATTTTCATATATTGGCCTTCAGACTCAGACCAGAGATATACAAGGAAATATTATGAATGTTACCCTTCAGGAAGATACACAGGCTTTGGATGAAGTAGTGGTAGTAGGTTACGGCGCTGAAAGGAAACCACTTATGGCAGGTGCTGTCTCCGATCTTAAGGTAAACCATAAAAAAGATATTCAATACGAAGAAGAAACCAGCATGGCCCTTGACGTTGAACAAAGCCAGGGACAGATGGGCTACGAATTTGAAATAAAAGTGCCCTACACCATTCCTTCTGATAACAAACCTGTAGTTGCTGAAATCGGTTATTACGAATTACCCGCTTCCTATACTTACCAAAGTACTCCGAAGATAGATAAAGATGCTTTCCTGATTGCCCAGGTAACCGATTGGGAAAAGCTAAACTTACTTGAAGGCGAAGCAAATGTTTATTTTGAGAATACTTTCATTGGCAAGTCCATTATGAATGTCACCCAACAGAACGACACACTATCCTTCTCTTTAGGTCGTGATAAACGTATCATGATACAGCGTACGAAAGAGAACGAATATACCTCACGCAAGTTTATGGGTTCCAATCAGACGCAATCCATTGCATGGAAACTTTCTGTCCGCAATACGCGTCCCGAACCTGTCACCCTTACGCTTTACGACCAACTGCCCGTATCACGCAACAATAACATTACCGTAACAGCAGAAGAAATCAGCGGCGGCAGTCTGGATGAAGCGAAAGGTATCATCACCTGGCAAATTACCTTACAACCCGGCGAACAACGTGATTTAGCTTTACGCTATAAAGTGAAGTACCCTAAAGGGCGAAACTTAATAATAGAATAACACTTTTTCTTATAATCCAAAGACAAGTTGATAGACCATCTGCTCCATACAGGCAAATGGTCTGTGCAACAGAAATGTATTCAGGAAAGAAATAACATAACAGTGTATTACTTATAATAAATATTAATTCATATAATATTAATATAGGTCACATGCATCCTTTTCATTTTTTGATTGTTTATTCTAACAAAAGAAAGAAGAAGTTATGAAAAAGATTATCGTATTATTGATGTTGGTTTTCATAGGTGCATCTACAACAATCTATGCACAGGAAAGTAAAAGTGAAAGTCGTCGTGCTGAACGTAAAGCACAACGTGATGCAGAAAAAGCTCGGGAGAAAATAGAAGAAGAACGAGCATACACTGATGCAGTACAAGCCATAAAGGAGAGAAAGTTTGTATTGGAAGCGGATCGTGTGACATTCAAAAGAGGACGTAGTGCTTTTGTTACATCCAATACCAATTTTATCCTTTTAAATGGTGACCGGGCATCCGTACAGATTGCTTTCAACGGTGCCTTTGCTGGTCCTAATGGAATTGGAGGTGTTACAGTGGATGGCACTGTAGGTGAAGTAAAAACCACCACTGACAAAAAA
>OMAY01001019.1_pt1 | contig 14186 bp, 8 predicted proteins | sample 1673611 | NCBI WGS metagenome assembly OMAY01 (sample SAMEA103958117, study PRJEB25191) | human gut metagenome | biome: human-associated habitat [ENVO:00009003]; feature: intestine environment [ENVO:2100002]; material: feces | place: Germany | collected 2013/2015
AACTTTTTTGCTTATGAAAGTATGGATGCAGCAGCACAGGCAATCAAGGAACATTCTAACAATTTCATGACATTAAACGGCAACTGGAAATTTTTCTGGGTAAAAAATGCCGATGCACGTCCTACAGACTTCTGGAAAGTTGATTTTAATGATAAAGGATGGGATGACTTACAAGTTCCAGCTGTATGGGAACTAAATGGTTATGGTGATCCTATTTATCTTAATGTGGGTTATGCATGGAGAAATCAGTTTACGAATAATCCTCCTTATGTACCGGTAGAAAACAATCATGTAGGTTCTTACCGTCGTGAAATTGTAGTACCTGCCGACTGGAAAGGAAAAGATATCATAGCTCATTTTGGTGCAGTAAGTTCGAATATGTATCTGTGGGTAAACGGAAAGTATGTCGGATATAGCGAAGATAGTAAGCTGGAAGCTGAATTTGATCTTACTTCTTATTTGAAGCCGGGGCAGAAGAATGTAATTGCTTTTCAGGTATTCCGCTGGTGCGACGGCAGTTATTTGGAAGATCAGGATTTTTTCCGTTATACAGGTGTTGCCCGCGACTGCTATCTTTATACAAGAAATAAAAACCGTATAGATGATATTCGTGTAACTCCCGATCTGGATAGCGAATATAAAAACGGTTCTTTGGCTGTTGAGCTGAAGTTAAAGGGCAGTTCGAAAGTGACTCTGGATTTGCTTGATGTGCAGAATCAGGTTGTTGCAACCAAGGAAGTGGCAGGAAGTGGTAAAGTGTCTGCAACCATTGCTCTTGATGCACCTCATAAGTGGTCGGCAGAAACTCCTTATCTCTATACATTACGTGCTACATTGAAAAAAGGTAATGAAGTAAGTGAGGTGGTTCCTGTGAAAGTCGGATTCCGAAAAGTAGAATTGAAGGATGCTCAAATTTTAGTCAATGGACAGCCTGTACTTTTCAAAGGTGCAAACCGTCATGAAATGGATCCGGACGGAGGATATTATGTATCTCGTGAACGCATGATTCAGGACATCCAGATCATGAAACAGTTTAATATCAATGCCGTACGTACTTGTCACTATCCGGACGATAATTTCTGGTATGAATTATGTGATAAATATGGTATTTATGTAGTAGCTGAGGCTAATCTGGAATCTCATGGTATGGGGTATGAAGAAAAAACACTGGCAAAAGTTTCTTCATACAAGAAAGCACATTTAGAACGTAATCAGCGCAATGTTCAGCGTGGTTTCAATCATCCAAGCATTATCTTCTGGTCTTTGGGTAACGAAGCTGGTTACGGACCAAACTTTGAAGCTGCTTACGAATGGGTAAAGGCTGAAGATCCCAGTCGTGCTGTACAGTATGAAAGAGCAGGCCTTAACGGAAAAACGGATATTTATTGTCCGATGTATTACAGATATAAAGACTGTGAGGAATATGCAAAGAATCCTGATAGTCCAAAACCGTTGATTCAGTGCGAGTATGCTCATGCGATGGGTAATTCTGAAGGTGGTTTTAAAGAGTATTGGGATTTGATTCGCAAATATCCGAAGTATCAGGGAGGTTTTATTTGGGATTTTGTTGACCAGTCATGCCGCTGGACCGGAAAAGACGGTAAGATGATTTATGCTTATGGTGGTGACTTCAACCGTTTCGATGCCAGTGATAACAATTTCTGTGATAACGGTCTGATCAGCCCTGACCGTAAGCCTAATCCACATATGTATGAAGTAGGCTATTTCTATCAGAACATTTGGACCAGTGCTGGTGATTTATCAAAAGGTGAGATTAAAGTTTATAATGAAAACTTCTTCCGTGATTTATCTGCTTATGCATTGGAATGGGAGGTATTGAAAAATGGTAAGGCGGTTCGTAGTGGACGCGTTGAAAATTTGTCAGTAGCTCCACGTCAGACTGCTAATGTTAAACTTGATCTGGGCAAAACTTGTAAGTGTGCAGAATGGTTGCTGAATGTAAAATACGTTCAGAAAAATCGCGAAGGACTGCTTCCGGCTGGTCATGTAGTTGCCAAGGCACAGTTGACCCTGAATCCTTATAAGGCTCCTGCAATGGATCTTGCCAATGTAGAGGAGAAGAACGTAGCTGTAGTAGTTCCGCAGATAAAAGATGAAAATGTAAACCGTATAGTTGTAAAGGGAGAAAACTTCAATATCCAGTTCAATAAGCAGAGCGGATATATGGATAAATATGAAGTAAATGGCTTGGAGATGATAAAAGAAGGAGAAGCTATGACTCCGAACTTCTGGCGTGCTCCAACCGATAATGATTTTGGAGCAGGTTTGCAGCAGAAGTATGCAGCATGGAAAAACCCTGGAATCAAATTAGTGTCTTTAAAGGCTGAAATGGTCGATGGTATAGCTGTTGTTTCTGCTGAATATGAAATGAAACAGGTTTCGGCTAAGTTGGCTTTAACGTATGCTATCAACAATAAAGGTGCTGTTAAGGTGACTCAGAAAATGACCGCAGATAAGAGCGCGAAAGTGGCCAACATGTTCCGTTTTGGTATGCAGATGGTAATGCCTGCTTCTTTTGAAAAGATTTCGTATTATGGACGTGGTCCGGTTGAAAATTATGCAGACCGTAAAACTTCTACTGATCTTGGTATATATAATCAGTCGGTAGACGAACAGTTCTATGCTTATATTCGTCCGCAAGAAAATGGAACGAAATCGGATATACGCTGGTGGAAACAACTGAATGTTGCTGGAAACGGACTGATGTTTGTTGCTGAAGCTCCATTCTCAGCATCTGCTTTACACTATACTATTGAATCTCTTGATTCTGGATGGGAGAAGAAGCAGGAACACTCTAATGAAGTAGAAAAGGCTGATTTAACCAATGTATTGATAGATAAAGCTCAGATGGGACTGGGTTGTGTAGATAGTTGGGGAGCAATTCCAGAGCCACAATATCTGCTGCCTTATGGTGATTATGAATTTAGCTTTATCATGACTCCTGTTTATCATTCTTATAGATAAATAAAGTAGAGCGATCTTTTAACTGAAGTAAAAGGCAAGGGGAAATTTGAAAATACCTGATAACATTTTCAAATTTCCCCTTTGCTATTTGTTCCTGTCTGATAAATATATTAGGTATTCCGAGTGCCGATGGTGTTTATTGTAAGTCTTGCTGGGTAAGATAACAGATAAGCAATTATTTTTTCGGCTGATTATAAACAAATACATGTTTGCCAGACAGCAATTTTATTGAATTTCTGTAGCCTCAAAAATACATTCCTGAATATTGAAATACAAGTTATCTGTTGCTTTCAGACTCCATGGAAAGAGTCGGACATGCAGCTGTTTATGCGGCTGGAGGGTTGCTTGTATCGGAAGTACTATTTTATGTTTGCCTGCTACCGGACGTTGGGCTTCTCCAATATCTGTACGTGGATAAAAGTCTTTTCCTCTTGCATAGGCTGCCCGATAACAGATATCTCCATCTAACATGAAAGACACTTGTTTGACAAGCAAAGTCTTGTCTTTGCTCTCTATTATGATTTCTACATACCGGTTGGCAGCTTCATCAATATCTGCTGGCCAGTTTGCTCCTGTTATTGTATATTTTCCCTCATTGAAAGTAATTCCTTTCATTCCGGTAACTTTCCCCTGTATTGTGATATTTTGACTGTTTGTTACTTCTTTGCATACAGCCTGTACCGGAAGTTTACGGCAATTGTCCCCATAACTGATTGTCACATAATCGGAGACTGTATTAGCTTTTCGAGGAGTGTAATGCAGGTAAAAACATTTGTTCCACAGTTTTCCGTCGGTGTAAGTGAGTACGAGTTCATTCTTTTCGTCCTTTGATTCTGGAGAATCCGTTAACGTCATACCCTCTGGAGCTTTCACTTTTAATGTACCCTGCTGGGGAGATAAATGTAGTCCAGTCAGGTCAAAGCATCTCGTGGCTTTGTCACCTGCATATATCGTATCAAAATTAATTAGGGTAGGGTTCAATAATAAAGGAACATTGGTACGTATATATTTTTTTAGGATATCTTTTTCTCTCAGACCTTCTGCCGCAAGTTCTGCGTAGCATGCAGCTCCGGTAGCTTGTGTATGTGTTCCGTCAGTGGGAACATATATCTGTTTTACCGTAGCTGTTTCTCCTAATTGTTCCACAAAGGCTTTCGTTGATGCTGTCATGTCTACGACTGGAACGTGCCATTCTTGTGCTACATACTTCATTACTCGTACATAATTTAATGTAGAGTCATCGGGAGCGATACTCAGATCGTGGCATCCTTTCGGGCTGATTGTTCCGTCCTTCTGGAAATATCTTCTTACAATGGGAGTCACGAATATCGGTTTACCTCCCAACGAACGGGTTTCATCCACATATTTTTCCAAATAAGATTTATAGGTAGTCCATGGAGCAGTACCTCTTCCGTCTGCACCGTCCTTTCCTCCTTCCTTTTCATCATTATGTGCAAACTGAATCAAGACATAGTCGCCTTTACGAAGATTGTTTTTTACCTTCTCCCATCTTCCTTCCTGATAGAATGAACGTGAACTGCGTCCTCCCCGGGCGTAATTGATTACTTCTACTTCTGGATAGAAAAATTCCTGAAACATTTCTCCCCATCCGCGTGTACGGGTTGTATTTTCTACATAATCGGCCATTGTTGAGTCACCAATGGTGTGTACTCGTACTTCTTGTGCTGAAAGTAAAATGGTACTATATATCCATAATGCTCCCAGACTCCAGTATTTTCTTTTCATTGCGTGTTTTATTTGTCTTTGTTGAATAAGTTATCTTTCTGACTAGCAGTTGAGGGTATTCCTACATATCCGCCTAGGTTACAATTCTTAATGCTGATTGTCTCTGTATTCGAGAAACTTAGTCCTATTCCTGCTTTATCTACATTTACATTTTCGAATGTTACATGATGAATAGGTTTGGCAACGGTACCCTGCAAGACAATAGCTGCCGCCGATGCTTTTTTACAACTGATATCTTTTACGTAGATATTGCATACTTCAGAGTAATGGTTGTTGTCCATTCCTTCTCCTGCATACATTGAAGTAACGTAGAATAAGTCTTCCACTTCACCAAACTGGCAATTGTTTACATAGATGTTACGTAGAAATCCTCCACGATCAGGATTGGTTTTCATGTAGATACCGCGTTTGCAGTAACCTCCATATGTGCAATTTTCAATAAATATATTTTGCACTCCGGATGACATTTCACTGCCTAATACTACACCGTGCAATCCTTTAAACTTACAGTTACGTATGATGATATTTTCTGAAGGTCTGTTTGTGCTCCATCCGTCGTTATCACGTCCACATTTTATGGCTACGTTGTCATCGCCATTGTTGAATTCAATATTTTCTATCAAAAGATTACGTGTATACTCAGGATCTATACCATCATTGTTTACAAGTTTGGCGTCATAACGGATGTTTCGGCAAATGATATTTTCTGATTTCAGCAAGTGAATACACCAGAAAGGTGCGTTAGTGATGAATACTCCTTCTATCGTGATATTCTTGCAGTCGAAAAATTGTATTAGCTGCGGGCGGAGGTAGAATCCTTCACCAAAATTACGTTCTTCTATGGAAACTTCCTTGTGATTCATATCTCGGCTTAATTGCTGGCCTTTCTTCTGTTGGCTTTTCCATGTAGCAAAAGTTGTACCGGCATTTCCGTCTATTGTGCCTTTACCGGTGATAGAGATATTCTTGAGCTGGTAACCGTAAATGAAGGGACTGTAATTTTGCAGAAAAGTACCTTCCCAACTTGTTTTTACTACGGGTAAGTAGTAATGAGGGTCTGGTGAGAATTTCAGAGTGGCACCTTCTTGTAATTCAAGGCAAACATTACTAACGAAATGGATTGGTCCGTTTAGTAAGTATTCACCGCTTGGAACAATAATGCGTGCCCCTCCCATTTGAGAGGCACGCTTCATTGCTTTATCGAAAGCTGGCTTGCAGTCTTTCTTTCCATCGCCTTTTGCCCCAAAAGAAAGGATTTTCAAACTCTTTTGAGGCATTTGGGCTCCTGTAATTTCTGATAAAATTGAGTCACGTTTTGCTATCCGTATACTATCATTGGCGCATGCCATATACGGAAGCATGGCGATTAATAAAATAATCGCCAGTTTCAAGCGTTTGTGTAGTTTCATAGTGTCGTGTGTTATTGTGTCTGAATATTTCTTTTTATCTCATCAGTGTTTTGGTTACTTCACCGATGTACATCGTATATTGTTTTGATGTATCTGCATTCTGGTTCAGCGATTTCAGCTCTTCAGCAGTCATCTTTTGTGACATTGCTTTTTTGCATTCTATTACAACGCTGGCCTTGCTGTTGTCATCTGTATAGAATGAGATTTTATAGGTGTCACTTTGTTCCATCAATGCTGTAGCAGCAATACGACTTTGATCTATCAGCAGGTAAGATACGTTCTTATTGAACATTTTTCCGAAACCACTCCAGTTGTCTGCTTTTATTTCAATTTCTTCACCATTTGAAGCTGTCAGAGTGATACGTCCTTGCGCTGCTATTTCGTTTAAATTGCTTGGTAACTGTTCCAGTCCAACCTCTTTCAGTTCGGCAGATGCGTTTATTTTTATTGCAGGCTGTAATTTCTGCATCGGAACACTTTGTGGAGCTGCTTCTGGAGTAGTATCTAAGAATTTTTGTCCTAATGCAGAAGCTGCCGACTGGAATAATTCATCTTTTAGATCGATAGTTTCTCGTCTGAACTTACCACAAATAGGGGCCAGTTTGGTCTTCTTTTTGTTCAGAGCCATATCATCTGTAATCCATTCTTCAGCTGAATATTTTTCTCCACCGTCTCTTGCTTCGTCGTACCAATAGCGGATGCGGGTCATCATCAAATCACATTTACCGTCTTTTGTATTAATTAAAAGCTGGTAGTAAATACGTGTGCGGTCAAGGGATAAGGCTGAAGAAGAAAATATAATGTATTCTTCTGCGGATGCAGCTATAACTCCTTCTTCTTCATTTGAATATGAAACCTGGCTATACAACTTACCATCGGGTTTGAAACGACCTTTTGCCCAGTCTAGCATTTGATTGAAAATGTCTGTTTTTGATAATCCAGGAGCATTGATTTCTTTGGTAAAAGCTACTCTGCCATCGATTGTTGTAACGGCTCCCGTCAGATATTTCGGGTTGGAATTATCTTTTTTATCTTTTGCCATACTAATTATCGGCAAACACATCAGTAGGATAAATAAAATTTTTTTCATGGTAAATCTCTATTTGTTTTTCTAATTTTTACTGTAAGCAAATATACAGATAAAAAATATAGGAAGACAAGAGATACCTGCTAAAAAAAAGAAATGGCTGATAAATAAAAAATATTCACTACAATTCATACATGCTTAGAAATAGGTTCTAATTTAAAGCATTGTATGAACTATAGTGAATATATATTTAATTCCTTTTATTTAAAAGAAATATTTATTTTACTGGAATTTTATCAATTCTTGCTTGATGACGTCCACCTTCAAAGTCTGTAGTGAAGAATTCTGACATGATTTTATCAGCCATTTCTGTGTTGATAAAACGTCCTGGCATAACGAGTACATTTGCATCATTGTGCTGGCGAGCCAGATGTGCAATTTCTGGAATCCAGCAAAGTGCAGCGCGGATACCTTGATGTTTGTTCAAGGTCATTCCTATGCCTTCTCCACTTCCACAAATGGCTATACCTGGATAACACTCTCCAGCTTCTACTGCAAGAGCCAGAGGATGAGCAAAATCCGGATAATCACAACTGTCGGTACTATATGTTCCGAAATCTTTGTACTCCCAGCCTTTTGCTTCCAGCCATTGCTTAACATATTGTTTTAGTTCAAATCCGGCATGGTCAGAAGCTAGTCCTATTACTTTCATTATAACATTGCTTTTACTTGGTTGTATACATTTTCTGCAGTGAATCCCAGTTTTTCGTCCAAAACTTTGTAAGGAGCAGAGAAGCCGAATGATTCCAGTCCCCAAACCTTACCGTTGTGTCCTACTAATCCTTGTAAGTTTACAGGCAATCCGGCTGTTAATCCGAATACCTTTGCACCTGTTGGGATAATACTTTCCTGATATTCTTTGCTTTGGCTGCGGAACAGACCTTCTGAAGGAACAGAAACGATACGAAGTTTTACTCCGTCTTTGCGCAACAATTCAGCACCAGCTACCAGTGTAGATACTTCTGAACCTGAAGCTACTAATATTACATCTGGATTTTCATCTGCACCAGCTACGATATAAGCACCTTTTGTTGTTTGAGTATAGTCTGTACCTGCAGGAAGATTTGCAATATTCTGGCGAGAGAAAATCAATGCAGTAGGAGTTGCTGTATTTTCCATTGCCAGTTTCCATGCTTGAGTTGTTTCTTCAACATCAGCAGGGCGGAGAACCAACATAGAATTGTGTCCTTTATGGTTCTTCAGTTTTTCCATCAGACGAATTTGAGCTTCTTGTTCTACTGGTTCGTGAGTAGGACCGTCTTCACCTACACGGAATGCATCGTGAGTCCAGATGAACTTCACAGGCATTTCCATCAAAGCAGCCATACGTACTGCTGGTTTCATATAATCAGAGAATACAAAGAAGGTTCCACAAGCAGGGATTACACCTCCGTGCAGTGCCATACCGATACAGCAACAAGCCATAGTCAATTCAGCTACACCAGCCTGCAAGAAAGCACCGGTAAAGTCACCTTTCGTAAAGGCATGTGTTTTCTTTAAGAAACCATCAGTCTTGTCTGAGTTTGAAAGGTCAGCCGAAGCTACTATCATATTTTCTACCTGAGTAGCCAATACTCCCAAAACGGTAGCCGAAGCAGCACGTGTTGCAGCACCAGCCTTTTGTTCGATAGCTTCCCAGTTTATCTTTGGAGCCTGATTTGAGAACCAGAATTCCATTTTGGCAGCCAGTTCAGGATGTGCTTTTGCCCATTCTGCTTTTGCTGCATAGCGTTCTGCTACGATAGCTTTAAGTTCTTCGCGACGAGCAGCATACAATTCTGCCACTTCAGGGAATATTTGGAATGGGTTTTCAGGATCTCCTCCTAAATTGTTGATTGTATTGATATAAGCGTCACCTCCTAATGGAGCACCATGAGTTGCACAATTGCGTTCATAGCTTGATTTGTCTGCTTTCAAAGCGCCTTTACCCATTACGGTCTTACCGATGATCAAAGTTGGCTGATCTTTTACAGCTTTTGCTGCTGTCAATGCTTCACGGATTTCATCGGCATCATTTCCGTTGATAGTAAGAACTTTCCATCCCCATGCTTCGTATTTTTTTGCTACGTCTTCGTCTGTAACAGCATTACATTCGGTAGAAAGCTGGATATCATTTGAGTCGTAGAACATGATAAGATTATCAAGTCCCAGGTGTCCGGCTAAACGTCCGGCTCCTTGAGAAATTTCTTCCTGTATACCGCCGTCTGAGATATAAGCATAGATTGTCTGATTCATTACATCTCCCAAACGTGCTTTCAAGAATTTAGCTGCAATGGCTGCACCTACAGCAAATGTATGACCTTGTCCCAATGGGCCAGAAGTGTTTTCAATGCCACGCATAATATCTACTTCTGGATGTCCAGGAGTAGGGCTTCCCCATTGACGGAATTGAGCCAGTTCTTCTAATGTGAATTTTCCGCTCAGGGCCAATACTGAGTATAGCATTGGTGACATATGTCCCGGATCGAGGAAGAAACGGTCCCGGAAAGGATAATCCATCTGATCCGGATCGTAGCGGAGGAATTCGGTGTAAAGTACTGCCATGAAGTCCGCGCCGCCCATTGCGCCGCCGGGATGTCCCGATTTGGCTTTCTCGACCATCGCCGCAGACAGGATGCGGATGTTGTCTGCAACGCGCGTGAGTTCGGATTTAGTAATCATAAGTGATTGTATGCTTTTATTATGTTTGAATTTCTCGCTTCGCCGCTACATACGGCGCAACTCGGATAAACCTGCACCACCCCCGATGCAACGGACTTGCGTATCCTGTTCAGGATAAATTGCGGAATCCTTTCACCCGGCCCGCATCAGATCCGCCCGGTTCCGTTCCTGCGGAAAACCAGGCAGACAAGACCGCATTGAAAACCGGAAATCCCGCCCGCTCGATGTTCCATTCCGACAGCCTCCCGCTCCGGCATGTTGCAAGCGGCCCGGCGTTCGTGGTACAAATTTAATATAAATCCGGCTTATCCGACCTGCTTGAGCGCCAAAAATTTCTTCTTTTCGAACTTTTCCCGGGCATAAGGCAAGGTCACTTCGAAGCGGCGCTCTCCCGAAGAGGGGATATCGAACATCGTGTCCATCATGATCGCTTCGCAGATCGAACGCAATCCCCGGGCACCGAGCCGGTACTCGATGGCTTTATCGACGATATAGTCCAACACCTCGTCGTCGAACACGAGCTTCACGCCGTCCATCTCGAACAGCTTTTCATACTGCTTGATGATGGCATTTTTGGGCTGCGTGAGGATCGAACGCAGGGCCTCGCGGCCGAGCGGCTCCATATAGGTCAGCACCGGCAGGCGGCCCACCAGTTCGGGAATCAGACCGAACGACCTGAGGTCCTGCGGCATAAGGTATTGCATGAGGTTGTTGCGGTCCACGGAATCGGCATTCATCCGTCCGTAACCCATCGCCCGGGTGTTGAGCCGCTGGGCGATCTTCTTCTCGATGCCGTCGAACGCTCCGCCGCAGATGAACAGAATGTTGCGCGTATCGACCTGCACGAACTGCTGTTCGGGATGCTTGCGCCCGCCCTGGGGAGGAACATTGACCACCGTACCTTCCAGAATCTTCAGCAAAGCCTGCTGCACACCTTCACCCGACACGTCGCGCGTAAGCGACGGATTGTCGCTCTTGCGGGCGATCTTGTCGATTTCGTCGATAAAGACGATCCCCCGCTGGGCCAGCTCCACGTCGTAGGAAGCCACCTGCAACAACCGCGAGAGAATACTCTCGACATCCTCGCCCACGTATCCCGCCTCGGTAAGTACCGTAGCGTCCACGATAGTGAAGGGCACGTTCAGCAATTTGGCGATCGTGCGGGCCATCAGCGTCTTGCCGGTACCCGTCGGGCCGACCAGCAGAATGTTCGACTTGTCGAGCTCCACTTCGCTCGCCTCGCCCGAAGCATGCAGCAGCCGCTTGTAGTGATTATATACGGCCACCGACATATAGCGTTTGGCATCGTCCTGCCCGATCACGTACTGATCCAAAAACTCCTTGATTTCATTGGGCTTGAGCAAATCCTCGAATTTCAACGAGGTATTCTTCTTCTCCTTGCGACGGGATGCGGCTTCGTCATGCAGCACATCGTTGTCGATGAGCATCTGGTATCCTTTCGCAATACATTTGCTGCAAATATTGCAACCCTTGGACGAACTCAACAGGATCGCACCATCGCGGCGTTTGGCCCCGCAGAACGAACACGCATCGCTCTCGTTGCCGTAAAGGTCTTCTCCGTAATTTTTAGCCATAGGTCTTTAGTTTTCCTTCGAATTTCGTTCCCGGTCCCGGTCGAACTTTCGGACGAGCCTCTGCCGGGATAAAGTCGAAAACAAACTCCCGCCATCATCTCTACCCGGCCGTCGATCGGCCTCGTTCCGACTTCGCACACCGGAAATATCGAACCGGGTTCTTCATTTATTCCGCTCGGCCTATCGAGCGCCCCGCTCTGCCTCCGCTGATCGGAAACGATACATTTTCTCTCCCGAAATCGACCGTCCCCTGCAGATTGAAACAGAAATATTATCCCCGCTTGGTCAGCACCTCGTCGATCAGCCCGTACTCCTTGGCCTCCCGAGCCGACAGCCAATAATCGCGGTCGGCATCCTTTTCGATCTTCTCGATCGGAGCGCCCGAATGGGCCGCAATGATCTCGTACAGCTCCTGCTTGGTCTTGCGGATCTCGCGGGCCGTGATCTCGATGTCCGACGCCTGCCCCTGAGCCCCGCCCAGCGGCTGATGGATCATCACCCGCGAATGAGGCAGCGCCGAGCGCTTGCCCGCAGCACCGGCGGTCAGCAGCACGGCGCCCATCGAAGCGGCCAGTCCCGTACAGATGGTCGCCACATCGGGCTGCACCAGTTGCATCGTATCGTAAATTCCCAGACCGGCCGTCACCGATCCGCCCGGGGAGTTGATATAAATCTGGATGTCCTTTTCCGGGTCGGCCGACTCCAGGAACAGCAGCTGTGCCTGGATGATATTGGCCGCATCGTCGTAAATCGGAGCCCCCAAAAAGATGATGCGATCCATCATCAAACGCGAAAAGACGTCCATCGTCGCCACGTTCAACTGGCGCTCCTCGATGATCGTCGGCGACACGTAGGCCGCGTACTGCGAGCGGAAATCATGCAGTTTCAGACTATTGATACCGCAATGCCGGGTGGCGTATTTTTCAAATTCATTCATAACCGAACAGTTTGCAAGTTAATAAAAAACATCGGAAGCCGGTTCAAAAATTTTTCCGCGACTTGCCTCCGGTCCTACTCGATTTCCCGTACCCGGCCAACACACGATGCAGGCTCGAATCCGGCAAAAACGAGGGAAGAAGCAAAAAACAGAAGTATGACTACTAAACAGACTTTGAGGGAGTGATTGCAAAAATCAAACCCTCAAAGCTCTGATCGGATACCAATTTTCCGCTGTTTCTTAAATCTCCTTGGCCAGTTTTGCGAACTCTTCGGCAGAAACGGCCTTTTCGGTCACCTTGATCTTGGACTTCACGTCCTCGACCACCTTCATCTCATACAGCTTCTCGTAGATCTTCTGTCCCTGCTCGCGGTCCTCGAGAATCTTCTTGGCGTAATTGGCCAGCATATCTTCCGGAGCCGTCGGCAATCCGTATTGAGCGAACTGGGCCTGTGCCAACGCCTTGGCCTCTGCAGTAGCCTCTTCGGGGGTTACCGTAAGGTTATCCTGCTTGATGAAATATTTCTGGAGATAATTCCAAGTGAACAGTTTTACGAAAGCGTCGAAATCCTTCTCGATCTCCTCCTTGGTGAACTTGCCTTCGTTGATGACGTACAGCCAGCGCTTGAGGAACTCGACCGGCATGGTCAGCCCGGCTTTCTTCAACAGGAAATCACGCAACTGCAACGTGAACAGATAGTCGCTCTCGCGGCGCAGCTCTTTCGAAATTTCGGCATCGACGAACGCCTCGAACTCCTCGGCGGTTTTGACGTTGCCCGCAGGAAAAGCCATCTTGAAGAACTCCTCGTTCAGCTCCGGTTCCGCGAACTTGCGGATCTTGGTGATCTCCAGCGAGAATTCGGGGTTGATGCCCTCCAACTCGTCCTCCTTGACCTGCAGCACGGCAGCACGCTGCGACGGGTTCTTGTAAAGTTCGTTGACGTTGACCGTGGTCTTGAAGCCCACCTTCTTGCCGATGAACGGCTTGCGCTCCTCCTCCGACATCGAGATCAACCCGACGTAAGCGTCGGCAACGTTCATCTCGCCGTTGTCGAGCGTTACGGACAGCGCCTCGTCCGAGGTCACCTCGTCGGCGTCGACCAGGCGGCCGAAACGGCGCAGGTAGTTGGCACGGTAGTCGTCGTGCATCTTCTTGTCGACCTTGATCTTGTGGTAGGTCACCTTATCCTTGTCCGAAAGATCGAGTTTGATCTCGGGAGCTTCGCCGATCTCGAACACGAAATCGAACTCCTTGCCGTTTTCGAAATCGACCAGATAGTCGATCTTCTCCTTCTGGAGATATTCGAACACGGCATTCGACGCCGTGCGGTACGACTGTTCGGCCAGCACGCCTTTGCCGTACATCTTCTTGACAAGGCCCATGGGCACCATGCCGGGACGGAAACCGGGGATATTGGCCTTGCGCTTGTACTCGCGCAGCTCCTTCTCGACGGCCTGGCCGTAATCCTCCTCGCCCACCGTCACCCGGAGCAGCGAGTTGTTTTCTTCGCGTTGTTCTCTTACGATCTTCATAATGAATGGTTGCTATATTGTTGTTATCCTATTTTTCCGTTCCGAAATCGGGTTGCAAAGATAGCGATTTTCACCGAGAAAGCAACAATTTTTCCAAATTATATGTATACCAGCCCGTTCGGCGGGAAACAGCGGGCAGGCGGAAGGTTGGCAGGCGACAAGCCGACAAAGGGCCAAGCGGCGGATGGACGGACAGGCAGGCGGCAGACCCGGCCGGTATACTGCCTGCCGGA
>OMAY01001024.1_pt1 | contig 14136 bp, 9 predicted proteins | sample 1673611 | NCBI WGS metagenome assembly OMAY01 (sample SAMEA103958117, study PRJEB25191) | human gut metagenome | biome: human-associated habitat [ENVO:00009003]; feature: intestine environment [ENVO:2100002]; material: feces | place: Germany | collected 2013/2015
ACAAGGGCGTTGCCCTTGACCTACAAGCTTTTGAAAAAGCTTGAGCAAAACTTTTAAGTGTCTTAGGAGAATTTCTTAATTATAATATGTCGAATTTTGGGTAAAATCAAACTTTTGTTTGACACTTTCTCGAACATATGTTATAATTTTAGGGTAATATTATGCTTATGTATGTTGGGTGTGGCTATTGAAATGAAGATAAATCACATTACGGTTAATGACTATCTTACTAAATCAAAGCTTCCCGAAAGTGACTATGTTATAAATCCATATGTGGGTTGTCCTCATGCTTGTGCATACTGCTACGCCTGTTTTATGAAGCGTTTTACAAATCATAACGAGGACTGGGGAAGCTTTCTTGATGTTAAAGAATGTGAAAAGCCAATAAGCCTATCGAGAATAAAAGGCAAATCTGTATTTTTATCATCAGTTACAGATTGCTATAATCCTTATGAGGAAGAATTTCGCATAACAAGAAAAATTCTCGAACAGCTTATAAACGCTGATTGTCAGCTTACGATTTCTACAAAATCAAAGCTTATTTTGCGTGATACATATTTACTCAAGCAATGCAAAAATCTTAAAGTCGATATGTCAATTAACACGCTTGATGAAAAATTTCAATCAGATATGGATAATGCAAGCAGTATCTCAGACAGGCTTAAAACCTTAAAATCTCTGCACGAAAATGGAATTTATACTGTTTTGTTTATGTCGCCTATCTTCCCTTATATTACAGATTTTAAGGCTATAATTGAGAAATCTAAGAGTTTTATTAATGAATACTGGTTTGAAAATCTTAATCTCAGGAGTAGTTACAAATATACTATTCTTAACTACATAAAAAGGAACTATCCTGAATATTATCCTTATTATGAGCAGATTTACATAAAAAATGATTTTTCGTACTGGCAAAAGCTTGCTCTTGAAATAAATGAATATTGTGAAAGTCAAGGTCTTAATTTTAAAAATTATTTCTATCACGATAAATTGGTTGCTGATAAAAAACAAAGGAATAAGGTGTGATGTTTATGAAAAAACTTACTAAAAGTCAGGCAAAAGTTTTCGACTTTTTAAAGGAAAGCATTGCAGATGGAATTACTCCTTCTGTGCGTGAAATTTGTTTAGCAACAGGTCTTAGCTCTACCTCAACGGTTCATTCTCATCTTAAATCTCTTGAGGAGCTCGGTTACATAACTCGTACAACTGGTCTTAACCGCTCAATTCGTATTGTTGGTGAAGAAAAAGCATCACAGGTTCCAGTCATTGGCAAGGTTACTGCAGGTGTTCCTATTCTTGCTTTTGAGGATATTTCTGGATATGTACCTTTTCCTGAAAGTAAACGCAAAGGACGAGAGCTTTTTGCACTTAATGTTGTTGGCGAAAGTATGAAAGATATTGGCATACTTGATGGTGATGTTGTTATCTGTGAAAAAAAACCTGTTGCGGAAAATGGCGAAATCGTAGTCGCAATGATAGACGGTGAAGCAACTGTAAAATCTTTTTACAAGGAAGATAACTATGTAAGATTGCAGCCACATAATCCCGATTTCGAACCTATTATCACAGATGATGTCACTATCTTAGGCAAGGTTATTGCACTTTCACGAGATTATGGTGCTTAAAGCTTTTAATAAAAATATCAACGAGCTACCTAATTATGGTAGACTCCCTCCTTTTCAAACTTTTAATTGAACTCATATTAAATATTTACTCTGGGCGAAACACTTTCGCTCTTTTTGTTTTTAATAATCAGTTAAATATGACATAAAAAATTACTTTGTTGCCAAAATATTTTCAGAAGTATTAAAATTAAAAAGAAAAAATTGCCTTGATGTATTTAATTCTGAATGATATAATAAAAATGTATGTATCACGACTAAATTTGATAAACTAATCAAAGGAGGTCTGATATAATGAAAAAAAATCAAAAAAATGATGAGCAATATATAAAAAATCCTTCAGAGCCTGACGAAAAGGCTGATGAACTTAATGAAAATGGTCCTACAAGCGAAAAGCGTACGGATTCTATTATCGAAACTGGAAGTATAATTGCTTCTAATGGCAAATATACTATCCACTGTCTGACGATTATCGGGCAAATTGAGGGACATTATATTCTCTCATCACAAAACAAAACCACTAAGTATGAACATGTTATCCCTCAGATTGTTGCTGTGGAGGAAGAACCTCGTATAGATGGGCTTCTCATTCTGCTCAATACTGTTGGCGGTGATGTAGAGGCTGGACTTGCTATTGCTGAGCTTCTTGCAGGAATCCGCAAACCAACAGTTTCTATGGTACTTGGCGGAGGTCACTCAATAGGCGTTCCGCTCGCAGTTGCGGCAAAAAAGTCTTTCATAGCAAAGTCCGCATCTATGACTATTCACCCTGTAAGAATGACTGGTCTTACACTTGGAGTTCCTCAGACATTTGAATATTTTCAGCGTATGCAGGCAAGAATTACGAGATTTGTATGTGAAAATTCAAATATCAAGCCAGAAAGATATAATGAGCTTGCTATGAATACTGGAGAACTTGTACTCGATGTAGGAACTGTTCTTGACGGCGAGGACGCAGTCAAAGAGGGATTGATTGATAATCTTGGCAGTTTTTCTGACGCTCTTGACGCTCTTTATGCTATGATTGATAAAGAAAAAAAAGCTAAAAAGAAAACTTCCAAAAAAAGTAAAACCTAAGGAAGTCCGGGCGGACAAAGTTCGCCCTACATATATATTAGTTAAATAAACGGAGGTACATAATGAACATATTTGAAGCCATTGTGCTTGGTGCGGTTCAGGGACTGACAGAATTTCTTCCTGTTTCGAGCAGTGGACACCTTGCTATATTTCAGCACTTTTTTGGGTTAAATGATAACAACCTTTTCTTTAATGTTATGCTCCATGTCGGAACACTTACAGCTGTTTGTGCTGTATACTGGAGATTATTTTTAAGACTTATCAAAAGTTTCTTTAGAATACTTAAAAAAATCTTTACAAGAAAGTTTAAATGGGGCGAAATGGACGCTGACGAAAACCTTGTTATGATGCTTATAATTGGTCTATTGCCACTTTTCTTACTGTTCTTGCCTATTGGTGGAGGTATGAAAATTAAAGACCTCGCTGATAAATGGAATTCTGATGGTTATCTGATAATTACATCTATTTCACTCTTAGTAACAAGCTTTCTTCTTGTTATCGGAATTAATGCAAACCGCAAAACTACAATTCTTTATAAGAGTCATGGCAAGCTTCGTGCAGATGGTGCGGGAAGAAGAAAGCTAAACCCTGTTGATGCAGTTTTTATTGGTCTTTTTCAGGCAGTAGCCGCTATCTTCCCTGGAATATCTCGTTCAGGCTCTACTCTTACTGCTGGTGAGCTTAGAAAAATAAACAAACAGCGTGCTTTGGATTATTCTTTTGTTCTTGGAACTCCTGCGATTATTGCGGCCGCTCTCATTGAAGGAAAAGACGCTCTCTTCCCTGCTGACGGTTCAGCGGTTTCAATCGAATTTTTACCTACTTTAATCGGAATTATTACTTCTGCTATTGTAGGTTTCCTTGCAATCAGACTTTTCAAATGGTTGCTTTCTACAAACAGAATGTATTATTTTGTTCTCTATACAGCAGGTGCTGGTATAATTTGCCTTGTTATCAGCATTATAGAGCTTATTTCAGGAGTAAACCTCTTTACACAGCAACCACTTACATTCTAATTATCAAATAAAATAGGTTCACTTTAACGAACACAGTTTGCCCTAATCGGTAGTTCATTGGTAATTTCTTAATAAGTAGCAATAGACTACTTTCGCCGATATTGAGCAATAATTGCTTTAAGGGAACCTGATTAAATACTCGTTCTTAAAAATGTCACCGATTCCATTAGTCGGTGACATTGATTTTCAATAGGAGGTATGAATTTTGGCAAATGATTCTAAAAAAAATCCGACTAAAAAAGCTTCATCAAGCAATAAAAATACCGCCACAAAAAGCACGAAAACTGCAAAAAATATACAAGCATCAAAGCCTAAAACCAAACGAATAACCAAGGCTGAAAAGGAAAGAATAAAAGCCGAACAAGAAGCCGCAGAAAGGCGACGCAGACGAATAAAATCTATAATAATATCAGGTATTGCTATTTTAATATTCTGTTTATTTATAATTCGTGGCGATATGTTCTGGACAACTGTACACTCGTTTATTTGGGGAATTTTTGGTTTCTGCGGAATATTAATTCCTATATTAATGATATATATAGCATATCAAAGTGGAAAAACAGATATTCCATATCGTATGAATCTTAGATTTTTTATAGCTATATCAATAGCTGTACTTTTTACAACCGCTGTATATCTTTTCTCTCACGGAAAAGTTGAAGGAAATGTTTTTTTCGCAATGGGTGATGCTTATATAGAAGGTATTAATTATTGTGGGGGCGGACTTATCAGTTCTATACTTGGTGCTCCTATGATGGCATTTATTGGTGCAACAGGTTCTCGAATTATTATAGCTGTTTTGCTCTTTATAGATATTATGATAGCCTCAGGGGCGACAATTATAGGCTTTATAGATTTCTTTAAAAAGCCTGTGGAAAAGGTTTCTACTAAGGTATCATCTAAATTTTCTGAAACCAAACAGGAAATAAGCAGACAAAGAGCTATTCGTCAAGAATATCAGCAAGCACAAAAACAAGAACAGCAATCATTCTATATTTATGGCAGAAGAGCTGATGAATCGAAAACGAACCATATAGATATACCTCTTGGAAATGATTCAGAAAAGCCTAATATGCTCCCCGATGATTTTATAAACGAACAGTATATACCTAAACAATCTAATAATTTTAATGCAAATGATTATGATACCCCGACGATAACAACTCAAAAGCGTAAGAAAAGAAAAAAATCTAATCCTGATATTGAAAATCAAAATAACTCAGAGCCTATTATTTATGAATCTATTCAATCTGAAACAACCTTTGATGAAAACCACGAAGCAGGCTCTTTTGAAGAATTAGATGGTATTCTTTCAGAAAAGGATAACAAGACTATCGCTGACGCTTTAAAGCAGATTGAAAAGAAAAAAAGCAAGAAAAAATCTGTTGAAGAACCTATAAGCTTTGATATACAGAATGTTTCTTCTGAATATTTATCAAATGATAGTGTTTATCTCAAACCACCTATAACACTTCTGAAACCCACTCCATTTACAAACGAAGGCGATATTGCAACAGAGCTTAATCAAAATGGCTCTATGCTTATAGAAACTCTTGCAAGCTTTGGCGTTAAAGCAAGTATAGTAAACATCTGTCGTGGTCCCGCTGTAACAAGATATGAACTTCAGCCTGCTGCTGGTGTTAAAATCAGTAAAATCACAAATCTTGCTGATGATATTGCTATGAACCTTGCCGCTGTTGGCGTAAGAATTGAAGCACCTATTCCAGGAAAGGCTGCTGTTGGTGTTGAGGTTGCTAACAAGGTAGTAAGCATTGTTAAAATGCGTGAATTGATAGAATCACCTGAATTTAACAATGCTAAAAGCAAGCTTACTGTTGTACTTGGCAGAGATATTGAAGGTAATATTACTATTGCCGACCTTGCTAAAATGCCTCATTTGCTTATAGCTGGTTCAACTGGTTCTGGTAAATCTGTATGTATAAATTCTATGCTTATCAGCTTGATTTATAAATCAACACCAGAAGAAGTAAAGTTGCTTATGATTGACCCTAAGGTTGTTGAACTCGGAGTATATAATGGTATTCCACACTTACTTGTACCAGTTGTCACAGACCCAAGAAAAGCGGCGGGGGCATTAAACTGGGCAGTAAACCATATGCTTGAAAGATATAAGCTCTTTGCTGAAAATAATGTTCGTGATATAAGAGGCTATAATGCACTTGTCGAAAGAACAAACGCTGAAATAGACAAAGAAGAAACTAAAATAGGCGATGATGAAAATTCTGACGAGTTTGAGATGCCACAGACTCCTGAAGAGCGACAAATTATGGACGCTGCTATTTCAGAAACAGAAAATAGTGGAAAGCCTCCTAAGAAAGAAAAACTTAAAAAGCTTGAACAAATTGTTATAATTATTGATGAGCTTGCTGACCTTATGATGGCCGCCCCTAATGATGTAGAAAATGCTATTTGCCGACTTGCACAAATGGCTCGTGCTGCTGGTATGCACCTTGTTATTGCTACACAAAGACCATCTGTTGATGTCATTACTGGTATTATTAAAGCTAATATTCCAAGCCGAATTGCTTTTGCGGTTAAATCGCAAATAGACTCGAGAACTATTCTCGATTCAGGCGGTGCCGACAAGCTTCTCGGCAGAGGTGATATGCTTTTTGCACCTATCGGAGCATCAAAGCCTAAGCGTGTTCAAGGCTGTTTTGTAGATGATGAAGAGGTTGAGAATGTTGTAGAGTTTATCAAAAATAACAGAGCTTGTGAATATGATGAAAGCATCGCTCAAGAAATTGAAAACAATTCTATAACTGAAAATAACAGTTCGAAGGCTATTGCCGATGAAGACTCTGACCAAGACCCTATGCTTGAAGAAGCAATTAAGTGTGTTGTTGAAGCTGGACAAGCCTCGACCTCACTTTTACAAAGAAGATTGCGTCTTGGATACGCAAGAGCAGGACGACTTATTGATGAAATGGAAACAATGGGAATTGTTGGTCCTCACGAAGGCTCAAAACCGAGACAGGTACTTCTTACACAACAGCAATATATGGAAAGACAAATGAATAGGTCAGATGAAAACTAAATTTCTATATAATATATAATTATTTTAATAGCAAATAATTTCTAATGTATTAAGCTTACTTCAGCTCAGCAAATTGCTTACAATACATTAGAAAGCTATTTGCTATTTTTCTTTTATACAAGCCTATACTATTTCTAATACTAATAAAATACTTGACATTATACCTATCAATCGTGTATAATAGTTTCTATTGAATACTATGCTTGTGTAGCACAGTTGGTAGTGCAGCTCATTCGTAATGAGCAGGTCACAGGTTCGAGTCCTGCCACAAGCTCCAAAAATTCCCCTTGAACGCTGCGTTCGAGGGGTTTTTTTGTTATTATAGATGAAAAATAAAAGCTCCAACTGCATTTTCACAGTTGGAGTTTTTGCTTAATCGTTTATATTATTTTGTTTTAGAGTTTTTTGCTTTCTTTGTAACAATAATTAAAGCAGTTGCGGAAACAGCTATAAGAGCAGCTATAATAGCAATATTTGAATTATCACCAGTACTTACTGTATTATTCTTGCCTTGATTTGATTCATTACTACTATTTGAACTTGTTGTATTTGATGGTTCAACAGGTGTTGTATTACTTTCTTCTGAAGATTCAGATTTACTCTCTTGTGAAGATTCGGAAGGCTCTGCCCTACTCTCTTCTGATGACTCTTGAGAACTCTCCTGTGAAGATTCTTGAGAACTCTCTTGTGAGCTTTCTTGTGAGGATTCCTGAGAACTCTCTTGTGAGCTTTCTTGTGAAGATTCAGATGATTCTGGAGGAATTACTGTATTAGCTCGTCTCCAGAGCTGTGTACCATAGAATGGATTAGCTGTACCAACTACAAGATAATCTGTTGTCTTTGCAAAAATTCTTAAACCGTGGTTATAACGGTCACCAAAACCATTTGTAGTAACAGCGTTTATATCTACTGTACCATCATCATTTTGTGTAATCTCATAGAGGTCAAAACCAGCCTCGGAAGTTGCAAGATATTGTAAAGATTCAGCAAAAGCTTCAAGATTATCAAGTGTTGCATAGCTGAGAATAATCTCATAAAGCTTTTTAAGGTTATCATTCATTTTATCATACATATTTTCGTAATACTCAAGCAATTCCTTATATTCTTTGATGAAATCTTCAATATTTTTAGAATCAATCAAATCCTTGATGTTATCAAGAGCCTGATTAAGCTCCATCAGCTCATCTATGCTTTCTTGTGGGAGAGAGCTCTTAATAATGGAGCCATCAAGCAAACCTTCAACCAATTCATCAATCTGCTCATCTGTCAATTCAATATAATCATCAGAACCCACATAATTAAGTGCAAACATTGTTGCGAAAGAATTTCCTGTACGAAGGTTAGCTTTCTTAATAGCAATATCAACCATTTTTTCAGCAGTCTTTTCGTTCATAACAGAATTATCAGCACTTCTCGATAATCTATATGTATTGCTATCACCCTTTAAAAGTTCAATAAGAACACGAATGTAATCAATCTGAGATTTCCATTCTTCTTCACTCATATTGAGAATATCGCCATTTGTAAATTGTGCAATAGGCTCAAGAAGTGTTGTTGTATCCATTGTACTTACATAAAGCTTATCTTCATAAACAGTTGTCTGCCATGTATACTGGCTCATATGTGTATCATATCCAGAACCAAGACCTGAAATACCACCCTTTGGAAAGCGTGTGGTTGGGTCGCCAACTACCATTTCTACATTTTCGTCTTTATCCATACGATAAAGATTTATAGATTGTTCAAGATTAGTTGCTTGTGTTCTAAAATCTTTTCTAAGGGCAAAGCCTTGCAAAGCACTTGAAACATCGTTATAGTCGCCGATATAGAGATAATCTCCGTATACTTCAAGAGTACAAGCGCCACAGCTTACACGCTCTTCATCAAGACCAAAAGGATATTTTGCACCGTCTTTTTCATCACCTGCAAGAACTGTCCATGTCCAAGAAGCCTTATCAGTAACTTCACCGTTGCATTCGCCTCTTATAATAGCAAATGTTTGAAGTGTACCTGTTTCAGGATTTTTGCTTGCAGCCGTACCTGTGCAAACAACAACATAAAGCTTATTATTGAACTCAATAACCTGATAGATACCGCCACCACCGTTTACATCAGAACGGTGATATGCCGGATAGTTAAATAAATCGTCCATTGTTGCGATAACCTTAAATGAATCCTGTCCCTTAGTTGGGTCATCAGATGCACAAAGGAAGACACCTTCTGTATCAAGGCAACCTGCAATCAAGCTATCCTTATACTGTGCAATAGCACGAGTAGATGTGAAAACATTATCATTAACAAGCTTATGATAGCCTTCCATATCTACACAATTATAAATGCAAGTAAGCTTATCATTGTTTTCTGGGTCAATTTCATAGATACAAGGAAGACCATTCTGAACAGCGATAGCTGTTGCAATTTCTTGAGGTGTCATAATCCTTGTATCAACAACCATACCAACGAAATAGAGCTTACCATTTATTTCGATAGCACTTCTGAATGTTGGAATAAGGCCATTAACATCTCTTGACATAAGAAGCTTTGTTTCGCCTGTCTTAACATTAAATTTTAGAAGAACACCACCTGCATACTTACCATCAGGCTCTCCTAAATAGAGATTGCCATTATACATAACATTCATCATAGCCTTAGCTATTTCAGGGTCTAAGCCACCCAGCATACCCTTAGAAAGTATAGCTGATACACCAAGTCCACCATACATAGTGTTGATATAAACCCAATCTCCGTATGTAGCAGAAGCATAGCTATAAGATTGACCTCTGTCACCTTCGCCCGAGGATTGTCCATCAACATACTCTTTTACACTTCCGTTGCCGATGTAATCAACAATACCATCATCACTCTCAACAGGAGAGTTTGGATGAGAAATCTTCTCAAATGTGTAAGCGCCATTAGTATAAGTATACTTTGGGTTAAGTTCGTTTGCCGCAAACGCTGGCGATACAGTTTGTACAAGTATTGTTGCACAAACAGCGGTGCTTAGTAATGTTGCGAGAATCTTTTTAGAGCCACTTTTAAACATTTTATCAATCCTTTCTTATCCTTTCTTAAATGATATTTTCTAATACTATCAGCACAATATAGTATAGGTATCATTTAATGTATGTATTATATCATTAATACATTATATTGTCAATATACTTCTAAAGCTGTTATTTTTGTACAATTTTTTCTATGTGTATAAAAAATTTTAATATTAAGGTCATCTATAAGATAATTTTGTATATTGTAATTAATTACAGCTAACTAAACTTTATTTTGCCAAAATAAAAAAATTCTCAGCAAATTTTCGAGAATTTCACGCTGAGAATTTTTACCAATTATTTACTGAAATTTTGCTGTTTTAGAATTAAGCTCATCTATATCAGGCATTTCAACACCTTCAGATGTTACATTATAATCCTCTTTAAGCTTTAATATTCGTCTTACTGATTCATCTATTCTTTCCTCTGTAATAGCACCATTTTCAACAGCTTCTTTTATGGCTTTAACTGCCTGTTTTACATTATCTTCCCCAAAACATATTGAAAGAATATCACAGCCAGCATTTATCGACAAAACCGCCGCATCGCCAAAAGAATAGCTTTCACTTATTGCTCCCATAGTAAGGTCATCAGTTATTACAACTCCTTCAAAACCCATTTCGTCACGAAGTAAATCTGTAATAATATTCTTTGACATACTTGCAGGATAATTTTCATCTAATTCTGTACATAATATGTGTGCTGCCATTATCATAGGAACACCATTCTCTATAGCACTCTTAAATGGCAAAAGCTCACTTTGCCAAAGCTCTTCTTTTGTCTTCGTAACAAGCGGAAGTCCATAGTGTGAATCTGTTTCAGTATCACCATGTCCAGGAAAATGCTTTGCAACTGGAATCGCTCCTGTTGCTTTTAAACCGAGCATATCTGCAATACCATATTTGCATACATCATCAGAAGTTTTTCCGTATGCTCTGTTTCCGATAACTGTATTATCTGGATTGCTCCATATATCAAGTACTGGCGAAAAACCTGTATGAAGACCAAACGATGTAATCTGTGTTCCTATCTGATAACCTGCATTATAGCAATATTCAGTATCCTCCGAGCCTGCAATAGTCAATGCTGACGGCATACTCAAAACATCATCTGGTAATCTTGTAACAAGACCGCCTTCTTCGTCCATACCTATTATATACGGTATATCTCCTGCGGTTGATTTTATAGAATTAGTAAGATTAACAAGCTGTTCTGCATTTGTGATATTCTTGCCAAAAAGAATAACTGTTCCAAACTTATACTCCTCTGCAAATTCTTTGAAATCATCATCAACTTCTGTTCCATCTATACCAACCATTAACATTTGTCCTATTTTTTCATCAAGACTCATTTTAGAAATTTCCTCGGAAATTTCATCAGTTTCTTCATTTGAGCTTTCAACTAAAGAGCTTTCTTGTTTTGAAATAAGGCTTTCTTCAGCTTTTGAGCTTTGAGAACTTTCAATAGAAGCATTATCTAAAGAACTTTCTTTTGAAGGCTCAACACTTTTAGTGTCATTCCCAGAGCAAGCAGAAAACGCACTCAATAAAATCATTGCAGACAATAAGGCTGATATTGTTTTTAATTTTTTCATTTTAAATTTCTCCTAATTTTTAATAATTTAAAATTTATTAACTCGGTTAAAGAAATTACCGACCCTTAAAAAGATTCGAGCAAAACTTTTAATTGTTTTAGAGAAAAATTATTATTTAGATTTAACGGTTATAATAAAGCCATCTACATTATTTCCTGAAATCTCATAATCACAATCCTTTGGAATAGCTATCTGAGTTACATCGCCATCTTCATATGCTTTCTCATACCACATACTCCATGTTGTGCCGTCTTCTGCACTTACTGTTAAAGGATTATCCTTTGTATTATTCTTAATCTTATCAAGATATTCCTCAAGGCAAAGATTATTCTGTTTCATATATATTGCATGAGGTATGCCAACATAACGATAATGCCAAGGTTCATAGTAATATCCTGTTATATCTACCTTATCCTCAGGATAACGAACTATAAAGCCATAATTCGCACAATTATTTAAGAACCATTCATCATTGCCAGTTCCGTCAAAAGCTATACCATTCTTCTCCGTAGCATTATAGTGGTCAACATCAAAAACATAGCCAGTCTGGTGGTCACTATATCCCGGAGGTGCAACAAGGTTTACGCCTGCCTCTGGGTCACTATTGAGTTCGTCTTGATAAAGCCCTTCTTGTGTAGCATAGCTTCTATATGCACAAGCAATATAAAGGTCGCTTTCGCCATAAATACTATAAAAATCATCGAACATCTTATTTGTTGTATCAACAATAGATTTATTTATCATAACATTAGTATCCGCAACAGTATATGTGTTCGTTTTATAGTCATAGAGTGAAACCGCATCTTCACCATCAACATAAGATGGATAATCCTTATTGACAAGTATAAGATTTCCCTTATGAACATCATTATTATCAAGCTTTATAGCCTGCTGTGTGCCATCAAGTTTTGGTGCCGGCTGAACCTTAGGTTTAGAAGCTTCAGTTTTACTTGTGTTTTTGCTTTCAACCTTGCTTTTACTATCAGAAACAGCAGAAACAGTTTCCGATGAGGTATTCGCAGAGGAATTAGCCACTTTATTATCAGATTTTGAGCTAAGCAGATAACAAAGCGTAAATAATATACAAATTATTATAAGTAAGAAAAGCATTACTTTAAACTGCTCTTTACTCTCTTTATCAAAAAATTTCTTTTCCAAGATAGCATCTCTTTTCCAAATTTATTTTATGTCTTAGAAATATTATAGCCGAATTTTTTAAGCATATTTTACTCAAATGAATAAACAACAAAAATAATATTAAAATTGTCGGATTCGATTTAATTACACACAGTATAACACAATCATTAATTTTTGTCGAGTAGCATACCTTAAGCAAGCTTGATTGTAATACTTGAATTTGATATAATAAAGTATATAATAAGATTTTCTTAGGGAGATTGCTATGAAAATAATAAAATCGATTCCGAAAAATGATGGCTTCTATATGCCCGCTGAATTTTCCCCACACTATGGCTGTATAATGATTTGGCCTGAGCGTGGTGATTCGTGGCAATATGGCGGATATGAGGCAAGAAAGGCTTTCATAAAAGCTGCTGAAATTATAGCGAAATCAGAAAAATTAACAGTTCTTGCTTCTGAGGCTCAATATAACAATGCTCGTGCTGTGCTTGCGGAAAACATTCGTGTTGTTGAGCTTTCAACAGATGATTCGTGGGCAAGAGATACTGCTCCTACTTTCGTAACTAACGGCAAAACAATCCGTGGAATAGACTGGAATTTCAATGCTTGGGGAGGTCTTGTTGACGGACTTTATTTTCCTTGGGAGCGTGACCGCCAGCTTGCAAGAAAGCTTTGCGACCTCTACGATGTTGATGTATACGATGAGAGAGATTTTATCCTTGAGGGTGGCTCTATTCATTCAAACGGTGCTGGTACTATTCTTACAACAGAAGAATGTCTTTTGAGCGAGGGCAGAAACTCCCATATGACAAAAGCCGAAATCGAACAAAAGCTCAAAGATACCCTCGGTGCAGAAAAAATCATTTGGCTACCATATGGAATATATAATGATGAAACCAACGGACACATTGATAATATCTGTGCTTTTACCTCCGAAACAGATGTTGTTCTTGCGTGGACTGATGATGAAAACGACCCACAATATAAGCTTTCTTCAGCTTGTCTTAAAGCTCTCGAAAATTCCACAACCGCAGACGGCAGGAAAATTACTGTCCATAAATTGCCCTTGCCTAAGCCCGTACTCATCACCGAACACGAATGTGAAGGTCTTGACACTATGGACGGCTTACCGACAAGAACAGCAAACGAGCGACTTGCCGCATCTTATGTAAATTTTTACATTTCAAATGGTGCAATCGTTATGCCATTCTTTAATGATAAGAATGATGAAATTGCAAGAGATATTCTTGCGTCACTATTTCCAACAAGAGAAGTTATTGGTGTTTATGCAAGGGATATTCTTATTGGCGGCGGCAATTTTCACTGTCTGACACAACAAATACCCCTTAGCTAATGCACTAATCTTAGACAATTAAAAGTTTCGGTGGCGTGCCGCCACTGTCAAGACGCGGAATCGGTTTTGCAAGCAAAACCTCGACATTCTAAATCAACTTATGTTGACGCGGTCGGGAAAACTACCGAACGGGCGAACACAGTTCGCCCATACGATTAAATTTCTTTAAGATACTCAAAAGTTTCGCTCGAGCCTTTTCAAAGGCTCGCAGGGTCGAGGGACGGAGTCCCT
>OMAY01001027.1_pt1 | contig 14122 bp, 6 predicted proteins | sample 1673611 | NCBI WGS metagenome assembly OMAY01 (sample SAMEA103958117, study PRJEB25191) | human gut metagenome | biome: human-associated habitat [ENVO:00009003]; feature: intestine environment [ENVO:2100002]; material: feces | place: Germany | collected 2013/2015
GCGGCTCGCACATGCGCAGATCTACGCCAGAAAGTGGAAACAGACCCCGCTGATTCTGCTGGACGATGTCATGGGCGAGCTGGATCAGAACCGGCAGCAGGTGGTCTATACCATTGTGAAAGACATGCAGGTCTTTCTGACGACCTGCCATGTGGAAACGTTGATTCCACAATGGGCAGGGCAGCAAATTTTGTTGAAAGCCGGAAGAATTTGTCCGGATTAAGCGAATCTACAGGAAATTCAACTTTCCACAAATTGTGGAAAATGTTGTGGAAAGAGAAATGCCCGTGTGGTGGAATCTGCTTCACCGGCACGGCGCTACAGGAGGAAATAGAACTATGACAGAAGAACAAAAGCCAATGGCACAGCAGTATGATGAAAGTCAGATTCAGGTGCTGGAAGGACTGGAGGCAGTTCGGAAGCGGCCAGGTATGTACATTGGTTCGACCGGCCCGAAGGGACTGCATCATCTGGTCTATGAGATCGTCGATAACGCAATCGACGAAGCACTGGCCGGATACTGCAAGCACGTCGTTGTGACCATCAACGAGGGCAATACCATCACCGTCACCGATGACGGCCGCGGCATCCCCGTCGATATTCAGGCTCAGACCGGCAAGCCCGCACTTGAGGTCGTCTATACCGTTCTGCACGCGGGCGGCAAATTCGGCCAGGGCGCGTACAAGTACTCCGGCGGCCTGCACGGTGTGGGCGCCAAATGCGTGAACGCCCTGTCCGACTGGTTCAAGGCGGAGGTGCGCCGGGACGGCAAGCGTTACCAGATCAAGTTTGAGCGAGGCAAGACGGTGGAACCCCTCCGTACCGTAGGTTCCTGTGCCTGTGAAGTCACGGGAACCACGATCACGTTTTTCCCGGACGCCACCATTTTCACGGATACCACGGAGTTCAAGTTTGACCGCCTGACGACGCGCCTGCGGGAACTGGCTTTCCTGAATCCCGGCCTGGTCATTGAACTGATTGACGAGCGTGAAGCTCCGGCGCGCCGGGAAACGTTCTTCTATAAGGACGGCATTGTGGAGTTCGTCCGCCAGCTGGGCACGAACAAGGAAGTGATCAACGAAGACCCCATTTCCATTTCCGGCGTCCGGAAGGTGGAAGTGGAGTACGACGGCAAGAAGATGGAGGACGATGTTCTGGTGGACGTAGTGTTCCAGTACAACAACACGTATGAAACGAACATCCTTTGCTTTGCCAACTCCATTTACAACGGGGACGGGGGAACACACCTTTCCGGTTTCCGCGGCGCCCTGACGCGCGTCATCAACGGTTACGCGAAGGCCAACGGCCTGCTGAAGGAAAAAGATCCCTCCCTGAGCGGCGAAGACGTTCGTGAAGGCCTGGTGGCGGTCATTTCCGTCAAGATGCCCAACCCGCGTTTCTCCTCCCAGACGAAGGACAAGCTGGTGAATACGGAGATTGAAGGCGTGGTGGGCAACGTCGTGTACGAGGAAATCAAGACGTACTTTGAAGAAAACCCGGCGATGGCCAAGAAGATCATCGAGAAGAGCATCACGGCCGCCCGTGCCCGGGAAGCCGCCCGCAAGGCGCGCGAAACAGTCCGCAAGAGCGCCCTCTCCATCGGCGGCCTGCCCGGCAAACTGGCAGACTGTTCCGACCGGGATCCCGCGAAGTGCGAGCTGTTCATTGTGGAAGGTGACTCCGCAGGCGGTTCCGCCAAGATGGGGCGCGACCGCCGCACGCAGGCTATCCTGCCCCTGCGCGGGAAAGTGCTGAACGTGGAAAAGGCCCGCCTGGACAAAGCCCTGGGAAGCAAGGAAATCCAGAACATGATTACGGCCATCGGCGCCGGAATCGGGGAAGGGGACGATGAAGCCTCCTTCAAACTGGACCGTGTGCGTTACCACAAAATCATCATCATGACTGATGCCGACGTGGACGGCGCCCACATCCGCACCCTCCTTCTCACTTTCTTCTGCCGCCACATGCCGCAGCTGGTGCGCGCCGGGTATCTTTACATCGCCCAGGCGCCCCTGTACCGCATCATCCGCAGGAAAAAGGAAGAGTACGTGCAGGATGACGTGGCCCTGAACCGCAAACTGATTGAACTGGCCGTTAATGACGTGACCCTGCGTTTCGCGGACGGTTCCCGTTCCTTCTCTCCCGAAGAACTCTCCGCCATTCTGGAAACGCTGGTCAACCTCCAGCGCTATACGGAATCCATGCAGGCGCAGGGCGGTTCCCTGGAAGACCTGCTCAGCCACCGGGAGGCCAACGGGGAATTCCCGGAATTCCTGGTGAAGGTGCGCTGCGGCAATGAAGAGGAAATACTCTTCTTCCATGACATGGAGGCCCTGACCGCCTTTTCCGACGAAAACAGGGACCTTTTCATCTTCGGCATGCCCTCGGAAGAGGAGCTGATGGAAAATCCGCTTCCGGAACGGGAGGGGCCCAGCCGCCGCTCCATCACCCATGAACTGCATGAAGCCAAAGCCATCACGCGGGCTCTGGCACGGCTGGCGGAACTGGGCATTCCGGGGAATATGATTGTCTCCATGGACACGCCCCTGTTTGAACTGGTGGAGGGCGAGGGGGACAAGGAAAAAGTGACCCCCCTGTTTTCCGTCATGGACATTCTGGAATCCGTCATCTCCATCGGCAAGCGCGGGGTGGAAATTACGCGATTCAAAGGGTTGGGTGAAATGGACGCCAAGGACCTGTTCAAGACGACGATGGACCCGGAACGGCGCGAGCTGCTCCGCGTCATCCTGAACGATGACAACGCCGTCAGGGCCGATGAAATGTTCACCATCCTGATGGGGGATGTGGTGGAGCCCCGCAAGAATTACATCGTGGACCATGCCCTCAATGTCCGCAACCTTGACATCTAACCCCCGCACTCTCTTTCAGCACCATGGAAAATAATAGAATCAAACCGGTGGATGTAGCCAACGAGCTCTCCACTTCTTTCCTGGACTACTCCATGTCCGTCATCATCTCCCGCGCCCTGCCGGACGTGAGAGACGGCCTCAAGCCTTCCCAGCGGCGCATCCTGTACGCCATGAAGGAACTCAATCTGTCCCCCGGGGGCAAGACCCGCAAATGCTCCAAAATCGTGGGCGACACGATGGGTAATTACCACCCCCACGGGGATGCCGCCATTTACGGCACTCTGGTGAACATGGCGCAGGACTGGTCCATGCGGGATATTCTCGTGATCGGCCAGGGCAACTTCGGCACGCCGGACGGAGACCCCCCCGCCGCCGCCCGATACACGGAAGCCAAGCTTTCCGGCATGGGCGTGGCCTTGATGGCGGATCTGGACAAGGATACCGTGGACTTTGTTCCCACATACGACAATGAACACACGGAACCTACCGTGTTCCCCTCCGCTTTCCCGAACCTGCTGGTGAACGGCGGCACGGGGATTGCCGTGGGGATGGCCACCAACATGCCTCCGCACAACCTGGGGGAAGTGGTGGACGGCATTTGCGCCGTAATTGACAATCCCCACATGACGGTGGATGAGCTGCGCCAGTACATCAAGGGGCCGGATTTTCCCACCGGAGGCGACGTGCTGGGCTTTTCAGGCATTGACAGCTACTTCCGCACCGGGCGTGGCTCCGTGCGCATCCGCGGCAAGATAGACATGGAAGTAACGGATTCCGGCAAGGACCTTCTCATCATCCGGGAAGTGCCGTTCGGCGTGAACCGCGCCGCCCTCCAGGAACGCATCGCGGAACTGTACAAGGATAAAATTCTGACGGACATTTCCGGCATCCGGGACCTTTCTGACGAGAAAACCTGCATTGAAATCGAGCTGAAGCGGGATGCACGCCCGCAGGTGGTCATGAACCAGCTTTACAAGCTCACCTCCATGGAAACTTCCTTTGCGGTGAACATGCTGGCGATTCATGACAACCGCCCCAAGACGCTCGCCATGATGGACGCCATCAACTTCTACATCGAGCACCGCCGCGAGGTGGTCGTGCGCCGCACGCGCTACCTGCTGGGGGACGCGGAGAAGGATGCCGAGCGCCTGGAAGCTTTCCTGCTGGCCCTGCACCACATGGATGACTTCATTTCCATTATCCGGGATTCCAAAAACCGGGATGAAGCCCGTGAACGCCTGCAGAACTACACCTTCTCCACGCAGACGGCGGAAAGCCTGGGCATCCTGATCCGTTCCCAGGCCTCTATCCAGGGGGACCGCTATGTCTTCACGGAACGCCAGGTGAACTCCATCCTGGACCTGCGCCTGTACCAGCTGACCGCTTTGGAAAACGACAAGATTTCCGGGGAATACGCGGAACTGCTGGTCCGCATCAAGGACTACCTGGATATTCTGGCGAACGAATCCCGCGTGCTGGGCATCGTGAAGGACGAACTGAAGGCGATTAAGGACAAGTACGCCACGCCGCGCGTCACGCGCATCATTCCCTTCTCCGGGGATATGGCCATTGAGGATCTTATCCCGAATGACACGATGATCGTCACCATCACGCACAGCGGCTACATCAAGCGCACCAACTCCGCGGAATACCGCGTGCAGGCGCGCGGAGGCAAGGGCGTGAAGGCAGCCACTACCAGGGGGGCCAAAAAGGACGCGGAGGCGGACTTTATCGAACACCTGTTCGCCGCCCAGAACCACGACTACCTGATGTTCTTTACGAACACCGGGCGCGTGTACGTGGACCGCGTGTATGAGATTGACGAGGCGGCGCGCAGCGCGCAGGGCCGCAATATCAAGAACCTGCTGGATCTCCAGCCGGAAGAAGCCATCGCGGCCATCCTGCGCCTGGAACGCCGGGTGGATGAAAAAGGCAATGACATTACCTTTGCGGAAGGCAGCGGCAATGTTGTTTTCGCCACGAAGGACGGCACGGTGAAGAAAACCAGCCTGAACGATTTCGCCAACTACCGCAAGGCCGGCATCATCGCCATTAATCTGGAGGAAGGCAACAGTCTGGTGAACGCGGAACTTACCAGCGGGGCCGATGAAATCGTGCTCGTCACGCATGACGGCATGAGCATCCGCTTCCCGGAAGAAGATTTGCGTACGCAGGGCCGCAACACCATCGGCGTCCGCGGCATCCGCCCGCGGGCGGGGGACTATGTGGTGGCCCTGGCTATTGTGGACCCGCAGAAAACCCTGCTGGTGGCTTCTGAAAACGGCCTCGGCAAGCGCACTTCCTTTGACGAATACCGCACGCAGGGCCGCGGCGGCACCGGCATCAAGACCATGAACTGCACGGACAAGACCGGCAAGGTGGTTTCCGCCACGGTCGTGTCCGACGAAGACGAGCTGATGCTGATGACCACGGCCGGACAATCCGTCCGCATCAAGGTGGCGACCGTGCGTGAAACGGGCCGCGCCACCCAGGGCGTGAAGCTCATGACGCTGAATGAGGGCGAATCCATCCAGGACATTTCCATCGTCATTCCCGATGATGAGGATGAAGAAGCCCCGGCGGAAACGGAAGACGCGGGAGCCGGGGAAGTGTCCGGTGAAATGGAAACTCCGGCGGAAGAATAATATTCAGGTTTTCCTGCTCCGGCGTCATGCCGGAGCAGGGGGCTTCATGGGCCGTTTTTATGGAAGACCCCCTTTCATTGGAGCAATGTGCCGGACGTCTGGAACGGCGCGGATTCCGGAGCTTTGTAGTGCCGGGCCTGAAGGAGGCTGCGGAGGTGATGCTCGGCCTGGTGCGGGAGTTCAGTCCGTCGTCCGCTTCCTATGGGGATTCCATGACCTTGAAGGCTGCGGGCATTCTTGATGACCTGCGCTCCAATCCGGACATTCAGTTCTATGACGGCTTTGTTCCGGGCATGGAGCGGGAGGAAAAATGGGAGATCCGCCGCCGGGGCATGACGGCGGACCTGTTTTTAACCGGCGTTAATGCCGTCAGCATGGAAGGGACCCTGCACTGGGTGGACATGGTGGGCAACCGTGTGGCTCCGGTGGCATTCGGACCCCGGCATGTCATTCTGCTGGCCGGTTCCAACAAGCTGGTGGCCACGCCGGCAGAGGCCCGGGAACGCATCCGCCGCATTGCGCCCCTGAACGCCAGGCGGCATGAAGGGTTCAGGACTCCCTGCATGCACACCGGAATCTGCGCGGATTGCAATTCCCCGGACCGCCTGTGCAACATCCACATGTCCCTTGTTAAATGCTTTCCCAAAGGAAGAATTTCCGTCATTTTGACGGAAGAACCCGGAGGACTTTGACTCATGCCTTTTCAAAACCGGATAGAAATCATGGCCCCGGCGGGGTCGTTTGAATCCCTGGCGGCCGCCTTGCAGGGCGGAGCGGACTCCGTGTACTTCGGAGTAGGAAAGCTGAACATGCGTTCCCGCGCCACGGTCAATTTTTCGGAAGAAGATTTGCCGGAAATCGTCGCGCGCTGCCATGAGGCGGGCGCCAAAGCCTATCTGACGCTGAATATCATCGTGTACGATGAAGAGCTGGAAGAGGTGCATGCCCTGTGCTCCGCTGCCCGGAAGGCTGGTGTGGATGCCGTCATCGCTTCCGACCTGGCGGTGATTTCTTATGCGCGTTCCATTGGGCTGGAAGTCCATATGTCCGTGCAGGCCAACGTCTGCAACATGGCCTCCGTCAAATTTTACGCGCAGTACGCGGATGTGGTGGTGCTGGCCCGGGAACTCACCTTGGCGCAAATCAGGCATATCATTGAATCCATCCGGAAGGAGGGCGTGAAAGACCCCTCCGGTGAGCTGCTGCGGGTGGAAATTTTCGCCCACGGGGCGTTATGCGTGGCCGTGTCCGGCAAATGCCACATGAGCCTGGCGGCCTACAACTCCTCCGCCAACCGGGGGGCCTGTTTCCAGAACTGCCGCCGCGCCTACCGCGTGACGGACGAGGAAACGGGCAATGAGCTGGTGGTAGACAATAAATACGTGATGTCTCCCAAGGACCTGTGCACCATTCCGGTGCTGGACCAGCTTCTGGACGCGGGCGTCTCCGTACTGAAGCTGGAAGGGCGCGGCCGTTCCTCGGATTACGTCAGGACGGTCACCTCCGTGTACCGGGAAGCCGCGCGGGCGTGCCAGGACGGAACCTTTTCCTCGGACAGGGCGGAAGCGTGGATGAAACGGCTGGAATCCGTTTTCAACCGGGGATTCTGGCAGGGCGGGTATTACCTGGGCGTGAAGTGGGGGGAATGGAGCGGTTCCGCCAACAGCCGCGCAGCCCTGTTGAAGATCCACATTGCCAGAGTAGAAAACTTTTATAAGAAGAACGGGGTGGCTGCCCTGTTCCTGGAAGCCGGCGGCTTGTCCGTGGGGCAAACCATCCTTATAGCAGGCCCCACTACGGGAGCCGTCCGCATGGAAGTGGCCGCCATGCGAAGGGAGTCGGCAGAGGGAATGGAATCCGTAGAAGCCGCTCAAAAGGGAGAAACCGTCTATCTGGCGGTTCCCGAACAGGTGCGCCGCCGGGACAAGGTATATCTGCTGCGCCCCCGGATGCTGGAGGATGCCTGAATGCCCGGCTGACCCTTTTCTCTTCTGCCTGCCTTTTCCAAAAACCGGGAATTGACGGGCAGAATGATTTTAATTTTTCCGTTTCCTGCCCGGCTGGGCCGGCTGGGCGTTCGGTTTCAGCCGGGGCCTCTTGAAATTCACGGCGGATTTCCGGTTTGGAAGTCCGGCTTAATTAAGCTATCCGTTCATTATCTTTCGTTTGGGATAAAAATGTTGGAAAGTGATTTTCCAATTGAATGAAAAAGAATTTCTCTGGCGTATTATTTGAAAACCATACGCCATGCCTGCCTATATTTCCTTTCTGCGCCTTTTTTCATGTTCCTGCGCCTTGCTGGGCGCAGGAATGCTTCACGCTTCCGGTTTACAGCCCTGGCTGCGGGAGCTGTCCGTAATTCCGCCAGCGCCTTCCGCGGAGGGAAGGGATTCATGGATGCGGCAGCTATGGACGCGGACGGCGGAGTATGCTGCTTCCCTTTCCGAGCCTGCTGCCGCTGACGATTGCGGGGATGCGATGGTTTTGCTGGTTCCCGTATTTCAGGCATGGCCGGACGGGAAGGCAGCCGGCGCCGCGCTGGCGGAAATTCTTTCCGTTCCGGCAGAGAGTATTGGAGCCGTTTCTTCCTGGGATGACCTGGTTAAGCATCAGGAAGCCATTCAGGAACGAGTCCGTTTCCTCAGGCTGAAGAAGCTGGCGGCCTATTACGATTCTGCGGCCATCCGCCGTGCGGTGAAGCGAAACCGGGACAAGTACGGGGAACGGTACGCCGGTGCGGAAGGCTTCCTGGCACGGCTGGATGAGTGGGAAAAGGAGCTGGGGCCTCTGGACCGGTGGGTGGAGCAGGCCGGGCCGGGACAGGCGGCCCTGCTGCGGGAGATGGTGGATCTGCGGAGAAAAGCCCTGATTGAAGCCCTGCCGGAACAGAACGGCCTGAAGGCATGGGTAAGCGTGCGGCGGTTCAATCCGTCCGGGAAAAGTTCTTTCAATCATGACCGTCCGGCGAACTGGCAGGGTATTTCCAGCATGCCGGGGCCCGGGCGCAGATACCGCAGCGGCATTGTGAAATTTAACGGGGTTTCCTCTTCTTCCCCTGTGGAGCAGTTGCTGGCGGACGACCGCTGGGTCGGGCATCTGGATGTTGATTTTTCCGGGGAGAAGCTCATGTTCACCGGGAATGGATTCGGCAAGAAGGAAAACAGGCCATGGGACGTGTTTGAGCTGGACTTGAAAACCGGGAAAAAGGAATCCCTTACCGCGCATATGCCGGCGGATACGGACAGCTATAATTCCTGCTACCTGCCGGACGGCCGGATTATTTTCGTCAATACTTCCGGCATGCAGGGTGTGCCCTGCGTGGCCGGGGTGGATTACGTGGGCAACCTCCACCTTTACGACCGGGAAAAGAAAACGACCCGCCGGCTTACCTTTGACCAGGACAATAACTGGTTCCCCACCATGCTGCCGGACGGCAGGGTGATGTTCCTGCGCTGGGAGTACACGGAAAGCGCCCACTATTTCAGCCGTGTGCTGATGCACATGAATCCGGACGGCAGCGACCAGAAGGAATACTATGGTTCCAACTCCTACTGGCCCAACAGCTTGTTCAACGCACGGCCCCTCCCCGGAAGGCCGGGCATGTTTGCGGGCATTGTCAGCGGGCACCATGGAGTCAAGAGACTGGGGGAACTGGTCCTCTTTGACGTGAACAGGGGGCGCACCGCCACGGAGGGTGCCGTTCAGAAGATTCCGGGGTATGGAAAGCCCGTGGAAAACGTGACCAAAGATCAGCTGGTGCAGGGATTGAAGACTCCTTATTTCGCAGAACCTTATCCTTTGAGTGACGAGTGTTTCCTGGCCGTTTCTTCCCCCTCCGGCAACCAGGGCGTGACCAATGTGGTCTGGTGCGACGTATACGATAACATTGTCCCTCTCACGGCCTCATCCTATTTCGTTTATGCAGACCCCGCGCCCCTGGGGCCACGCCAAAAACCGCCTGTTCTGCATGACCGGGTGAAGACGGAAAGCAAGACGGCAACTGTTTATATTTCCGACGTGTACCGGGGCCGCGCCATGGCCGGAGTGCCCAGGGGGGAAGCCAAGGCCCTGCGCGTGTTCATGTCCGAGTACAGCCCCCGCAATACGGGAAGCCACTATGCCATGGGCATGGAAAGCAATTGGGATTTGAAAGTGCTGTACGGCACCGTGCCCGTGAATCCTGACGGATCCGTCATCTTCACGGCCCCCTCCTGCCAGCCTCTGACGCTCCAGGTGCTGGACGGGGAGGGGCGCGCGCTGGCGCTGATGCGGAGCTGGTTTACCGCCATGCCGGGGGAAACGCTCAGCTGCATAGGCTGCCATGAACGGCAGAACTGCGCGCCGCCCGCCAGGGCGGTCATGGCATCCCGCCAGAAACCCGCCCCTATCGTCCCGTGGTACGGCCCGGCGCGCACTTTCTCCTTCATGAATGAAGTGCAGCCCGTGCTGGACCGCCATTGCATACGCTGCCACACAGCGGAAAGCAAGGCCCGTGAAGGAGTGCCGGATTTCATGACATTGGAGGCCGTCAAGGGGGCTCCCGCCCCCGGTTCCGTCTCTTATTGGAACCTGCACCCCTATGTGCGCCGCAACGGCCCGGAGGGAAACTATCTGGGGCTGGCCCCCACGGAGTTTTTCGCGGATACGTCGGAGCTTTACCAGCTCCTTAAAAAAGGCCACCATGGCGTGGAAATACCGCAGGAGGACTGGAACCGCCTGGTTACGTGGATGGACATGAACGCCCCTTATCTGGGCGAATGGCCGGGAGAGCGCAATGAAGGGCTGCTGAAACGCCGTTATGACCTGCACGGCAGATTTTCAGGAGCGGAACGTAACTACGTGACGATGAAGGATTCCCTGTTCCGGAGAAGCGCCGGCGGTTCCATCCCTGACGCCGGGAAGCCCATTGCCGGCGCCGGAGGAAAGAGCGTTCCCGTTCCGGAAGCGCGTAATGAAACGCTGACTGTGGATTTGGGGAACGGCGTGAACATGACATTCCGCCGTATTCCCGCAGGGAAGTTCAGGATGGGAAATGAACGGGAAACACCGGCGGAACGTCCTGTTTCCACGGTGGGGATTAAAAGGCCGTTCTGGATGGGTGAGGCGGAAGTGACGCTGGAGCAATACCGCCGCTTTGACCCGGAGTATGCTAACGGATGGTATGACATGCATTACAAGGACCAGGTGAGGCCCGGATACGACATGGATGCCGATCCGCGTTTTCCCGTCATCCGGGTGCCTTGGGCCAGGGCCATGGAATTTTGCCGCTGGCTTTCCGGGAAAACCGGAAAAAAAGTGACCTTGCCTACGGAAGCGCAGTGGGAATACGCGGCCAGGGGGGGAGCTGATACGGATTTCTTCTTCGGGGAGCGGGATGCGGATTTTTCCGCGTATGCCAACCTGGGGGACGTGACGCTGAAGGAACTGGCCGTTTCCGGCGTGGATCCCAGGCCGATTAAAAATCCCAACCGTTTCTGGGACTTCGTGCCGAGGGATGAAACATACAATGACGGAAAACTCCATCTGGCCCCCGTCAAGAGTTACAGGCCGAATGCCTACGGATTGTACGACATGATCGGCAATGCCGCGGAATGGACCCGTTCCGAATACAGGCCCTATCCCTGGAAGGAAGGGGACGGGCGCAATGAAGGCCTGGACTCCCGTGTTCCCCGTGCGGTGCGCGGCGGTTCCTGGTATGACCGTCCCAGACGGGCCACCTCCTCCTGGCGCTGGGGATATCCCGGCTGGCGTCCGGTGTATAACGTGGGGTTCCGGGTAATCATAGAAGACTGATTGTTGAAATTGCCATGAAACTGACAAAAATGCTCCGCGTCTCTGCGACTGCCCTTGGCTGCCTGCTGGCCCTCATTTCATGCAGGCAGGAGCCGGATGCTGCTTCCGGCCCTCTGGCTCCGGTGGATGTGAAGGTCGTCAATCACCTGGTTGCCGTGCTGGGGCATGAGAGATGCGTGCTGGAACTGGTGGACCCTGCTTCCGGGGAAAAGGTGAAAAGCATCCGGCTGGCCCAGCCTCCCAACGGCATGGCCGTGGATGGAGCAACGGCCTATGTGGCGGAAGGCGGCCCGCGCGGAGCAGTAGAAGTAGTGGACCTGGAAAGCGGGGAATTGAAATGTTCCTTTCCGGCCGGGCATACGCCCATGTCTCCCGTGGTGCGGGAGGAAAAGCTGTATGTAGCCTGCCGGTTTGACTCCCGCGTGCTGGAAATGGACGCCGCTACCGGAACCGTGCTGAATTCCTGGAATGTCCCCCGTGAACCCGTGGCTCTGGCCGTTTCTCCGGACGGCAGGAAAATCTGGGCTGCCGGCCATTTGCCGGCCGGGGCTGCGGACGGGGATTTCACGGCTGCCGCGCTGACTCTGGTGGAAGATGGAAAAGCGGTCCATTTCCCGCTTTCCAACGGGACGCAGGGAGTGCGCGGAATGGCGATAAGCCCGGATGGCCGCTATCTGGCCGTGGCGCATGTATTGAGCCGGTACCAGGTGCCCACCACGCAGCTGGACCGCGGCTGGATGAATACGAATGCCGTGACGGTTATCGATACGGACGAGCCGGACAAGCCTCATCCCGTTCTGCTGGATGACCCGGATGCGGGGGCGGCCAATCCGTGGGGCGTTTCTTTTTCCGAAGATGGCGGAAAACTGTTCGTGACGCATGCGGGGACGCATGAACTCTCCGTAATTGATTTCCCGGCCCTGCTGGAGCGCATGAAGCGGGAAGGCCGGAGCAATGAGCCGGTTTCCGAAAGGCTTGGTTTCCTGCACGGTCTCCGCACCCGGATCGCTCTGCCCTTGAACGGCCCGCGCTCCGTGGCCTCCGATGGGAAAAACGTTTATGTGGCCGGATACTTTTCTGATTCTCTGGCAGAAATCTCCCTGAAGGATGCCTGCAAATCCAGGGCAATTCCCCTGAACGGCCAATTCCGGCCTTCCCGGGAAAAACTGGGGGAACGGTATTTTAATGATGCTTCCCATTGCTTCCAGGGGTGGCAGAGCTGCGCCACCTGCCACCCGGACGGCCGGGTGGACGGCCTGAACTGGGATCTGCTGAATGACGGCATGGGCAACCCGAAAAATACGCGCACCATGTTCCTTTCCCACCGGACGAGCCCGGTGATGACGCTGGGCGTCCGCGCCTCTGCGGAAGTGGCCGTGACGGCAGGCTTTGTGCATATCCAGTTTCTGGAACCTTCCGGTGAATTGGCGGAATGCGTGAATGCGTACCTGAAAAACATGAAGGAAGTTCCCAGCCCGTTCCTGGTGGCGCATACCCCTTCCAAACAGCAGACGGGGGGGGAGGGGTGCGCCCAGTGCCATGCTCCCGGCGTGGAAAGGGGCGCCTTGTCCGAATCCGCCCGGAGGGGCAGGGAAGTGTTTAAAACAGCCGGGTGCGTGCGGTGCCACCCCCATCCCTACTTCACTAACAAGGAACTGGTGGCCACGGGGACGGCCACGGGGCTGGATGAAGGTAAAAGCGTTCTGGTGCCCTCCCTGGTGGAAGTGTGGCGGACCGCTCCTTACCTGCACGACGGCCGTGCGAAGACGATACGGGAAGCCATTACGACATGCAATCCGGGGGATCTCCGCGGGAAGACGAGTTCCCTGAATAACCGTGAACTGGAGGATTTGATCAATTACGTGCAGTCCCTGTAAAGGGGCGGGAGGTCATCATGACGGCGAATGTACCTGAACGACTGGAATGGTCCGGAAAAAACGGGGCGGAAGAACGCTTCTTCTGCATGACGGCGGAGCCGGGCGCGAGTTTTGAGGAAGAACTGCAATCCCTGATGGCCAGGTACCGCCATCTGGGGGGCGGGGAAGAAGATGAATTCCTGCTGCGTTTCCATGTCAGCGACCCGGTGCGCCAGTTGGCTCCGTTGCGGCGGATGATAGGGGAGAGGAACTCCTATGTTTCCATAGTTGGGCAGCCCCCTGCGAACGGGGCCCGCGTGGCTCTGGAAGCCTGGCACATCGGCGGAATGCTGGGAAAAAGGCGTAGGGCGGAGCCGGGCGGAACAGTCGTGGAAGCCCTCCGCGCTCATTACCGTCTGTTCCTGGCGGGCAAGAGGGAATTCTCCGCCCCGGACAGCTGCGGCCAGATGCGGGAGGAATTCCGCTGGCTGGACCGGATTGCCGCCTTACAGGGGGGAGCCGTGCCGGATTTGATTCACCGCACCTGGATTTACTGCCGGGACATTGACAACAACTACCGGGGATTGGTGGAAGGCCGCAACGGATGCTTTGACCGTTACGGGCTGACGGCGGAGAGCCATTTCATCGCCAGTACCGGTATTGAAGGCTGTACGGAACTGCCGGGCCGCCTGCTGCATATGGACAGTCTGGGCATCGCGGGGCTGGAGCCCGGGCAGGTCCGGTACATGGAAGCGCCGGACTACCTGTCTCCCACGCATGTGTACCGGGTGACCTTTGAGCGCGGCGTCCGTATTGTGTATGGGGACCGCTCCCATTATTTCCTTTCCGGCACCGCCAGTATTGACGCGGAGGGAAACATTGTCCATCCGGGGGACGTGGTGGGCCAGACGGCCCGCACCCTGGAAAATATGAGCGCCCTGATCGAAAGGAGCGGGGG
>OMAY01001035.1_pt1 | contig 14067 bp, 13 predicted proteins | sample 1673611 | NCBI WGS metagenome assembly OMAY01 (sample SAMEA103958117, study PRJEB25191) | human gut metagenome | biome: human-associated habitat [ENVO:00009003]; feature: intestine environment [ENVO:2100002]; material: feces | place: Germany | collected 2013/2015
TCTATCAGAAATTTTATCATAATAAATTCCTTTATTCCAATCGATATTTAAATTTCTTGATGCTGATTGTAATAAGCACTATGGCCATCAGCAATAAAATGCTAATCTCTTTAAGTACCAACACAACCGGCACTCCTTCAATCATCAGTTTGCGTACAGCCTGTATATACCAACGGGCCGGAATAATGTCCGATATGACCTGAAGAACTATTGGCATGCTTTCTACCGGAAAAATCATGCCGGACAAAACCATGGTAGGCATCATCAATATCATACCGGATGCCAACATTGCCGCCACCTGTGTACTTGTCACTGAAGAAATCAGCAAGCCCAAAGCCAGCGATACGAAGATAAAAAGCAAGGATACCATCACCAGCCAGAATAAACTCCCCACTACCGGCACATCCAGCACAAAGACTGAAAGCAACAGAATAGTAGTCAGATTGACAAACGATAAAACAAAGTAAGGAATTGCCTTCGCCAACACAATAAATAATGGTTTTACCGGAGATACCAGCAATACTTCCATCGTACCGGTTTCTTTTTCACGGACAATAGAGATGGAAGTCATCATGGCGCATATCAACATTAAAATCAATCCCATTACTCCCGGCACAAAATTGTAGGCACTTTGCATACCCGGATTGTACAATAACTTTATTTGGGGGATAATCTGTATGGGTGATTGTTGTTGCATGATCCGGCTTTGCTGATAATCTGCAATAATATTGGATGCGTAAGAGGTCAGTATGGTAGCATTGTTGGGATCGGTTGCATCGGCTATCAGTTGTACTCGGGCTTTACCGGTATGCCGCAGATTGTTATCGAAACCGGCCTCAAACACAATGACCAGGTCTGAACTGCTTTTCCGGAGTGTTTCCTCTATCTCGTCGTTGTCATATAGCATCTTGTTGACATTGAAATAGTCACTGGCATCCAGTTTGTCGATGATTTGCCGGGTGGATACATCTTTTGAGAAATCCAGCACGGCTACTTTTACATTCTTTACTTCGGTGGTGATGGCAAAACCGAAAAGAATAATTTGTACGACAGGCATACCTAGTAATATCAGCATCGTCCGGCGGTCCCGGAAAATGTGATAGAATTCTTTTCGCACAAATGATATAAATTGTTTCATTCTCTTTTTCTCTATCTCTTTTTCAACTTCTTACGGCCTTGCGTGCCAATTGTCTGAATACTTCATCCATATCTTGGGCATGGAACCGTTCTTTTAACCGTTGTGGGGTGTCCAGCGCTTCGATTTTTCCATCCACCATCATTGAAATCCGGTTACAGTATTCCGCTTCATCCATATAGTGGGTGGTAACGAAGACGGTGATTCCCCGTTCTGCCGCCTGATAAATCAATTCCCAGAACTGCCGGCGTGTGGCAGGGTCTACCCCTCCTGTCGGTTCATCCAGAAAAACGATCTTCGGCTCATGGAAAATAGCTACCGAGAAAGCCAGCTTTTGTTTCCATCCCAAGGGAAGTGACCGGACCAATGTGTTTTTCTCATTCAAGAGTCCTAATTGTTCCAGCACCTTGTCTGTTTTCTCAGCGATCTCCTTGTCGCTCATTCCATAAATCCCTGCATATAGCCGGATGTTTTCCCATACTTTTAAATCTTCATACAGTGAGAACTTCTGGCTCATATATCCGATCTTCTTTTTAACCTGCTCGTATTGCGTGGCTATGTCAAAGCCCGCTACTGTACCTTTTCCCCCGGTAGGTTGTGATAAACCGCATAACATGCGCATGGCTGTTGTTTTTCCGGCGCCATTAGCACCTAGGAAACCAAAAATCTCTCCCTGTTTCACTTTGAATGAGATATGGTCCACTGCAGTGAAGTTGCCGAATTGTTTGGTCAAGCCTTCTACCTCTATGGCGTATCGTCCGGTGACTTGCGGTTCATTAAAAGACAGCCCTTCAGGAGAAAGGATCGAACTGAACTGTTGAAGAATACGGTCCGGAGTGTCAATGCCTTGAATCTTTCCTTCACGAATAAATGCAATACGGTCACAGCATTTCATTTCGTTCAGGTAAGGCGTTGCCGCAATGATGGTAAGACCTTCTTGTTTCAATTTCAGCAGCATGTCCCAGAACTCCTTTCTGGATACAGGGTCCACACCGGTGGTAGGTTCGTCCAAGAACAGAATGGAAGGCCTGTGAACTAGTGCACAACTCAGAGCCAGTTTTTGTTTCATGCCGCCGGATAGTTTTCCGGCACGCCGGTGTTTGAAAGGTTCTATTTGTTGGTAGATATCCTTTACCAATGCGTAGTTCTCCCGGATAGTGGTATTGAAAAGCGTGGCAAAGAAAGTGAGATTCTCTTCTACGGACAAATCCTGGTATAAGGAAAAACGTCCCGGCATATATCCTGCCTGCCGGCGTATCTCTTTGTAATTCTTCACCACATCCTGCCCGCAGACTTCCGCTTTCCCTTCATCGGCTAGCACCAGTGTGGTGAGAATGCGGAAAAGAGTAGTCTTTCCTGCACCGTCCGGTCCGATAAGCCCGAAGATTTCTCCCGGTTTCACCTCAAAGCATACATCTTTCAGGGCTTGAACTTCACCGTAACTTTTGCTAACTCCTTTGACAGAAACGATATAATCCATTGTCTTATTTATTTCTTCATTTCTCCGTACATGCCTATCTTGATGTATCCGTCATTCTTTACTGCTATTTTTGTGGCGTATACCAGATTGGCGCGTTCGTCACGTGTCTGGATTGTTTTAGGGGTGAATTCCGATTTGTCTGAAATCCAGGTGATTGTCCCTTCGTATTCCCGGCGGTCATCTTCTCCTAAATCAGAAAACACTTTTACTTTATCTCCTAATTTCAGTTGAGATAATTGATCGGCGGTGATATAGGCGCGTAAAAAAAGATGTTGCACATCCGCCACTTTAAATAAAGGTTTTCCTTGCGTGGCCAGTTCCCCGGCTTCGGCATATTTGGCCAGTACTGTTCCGCAAATCGGACTGGTAATGTGACATTTGCGAAGCTGGTCATCCAGTTGGGCTACTTGTATTTCGTAGGCCGAGCTTTCTTCTGTGATACTGGCATTGCCGCGTTGAAGCGTGGAGATCTGTGCTTCCAACTGTTTTTTCAGAACGGCAATCTGGGAGTCAATATCATCTATTTGTTTTTGGGTGGCGGCATTTTCCTTCAGCAAGTTTTCTGTGCGTTTTCTTTCATATTCGGCTTTGCCGATTTGTTCTTTTGTGGCAGCTATCTGTTTATTGATGTCCGTGCTTTTGCTGGCTATCGCTTTACCGCTGGCCAGTAACTGCATCTTTTTCAAATAGAGTTGTAAGGTATCTATACACCCCACTTCTTCATCGGCCTTTAATAACTGTCCTTCTTCTATATTAAATTGCATGATCTTGCCATTGGCTTCGGAGGATACAATTACTTCGGTAGCTTCAAATGTGCCTGATGCATCATAGTCGCCTTTCTTGTTTCCGCAAGAGGATAAACCGAACAGAGTGGCGGCAAGCAAGATATATTTATTTGTTCTCATATTGGTTTGTTGTATATTTTAATTCGTAAATGGTTGATAATAACTGAATTTCATGCAGAATCTTATTCTGCCTGGCAATGTTCTCGGCTGTTACTTCACGTAGCATTTCTGTAACGGTCAGTGTTCCGTTGGCGACTTTTGCTTGGGCTGATTTTTTAATGTTGTTACGTAGGGTGATAATCTCCTCATCGTTCTTCATCAGTTCCGTCAGTTTCTTAATTTCACTGTTGTTTTGAGTGATTTCCAGATGAGTGTTAAACAAGAACGTTTCTTTCTGTACGTTCACATCTTGTTGATTCAGTATTAATTGGCGAGATTCATTCTTACGAGTATATAGGTTACTGAAGTTCCAGGAAAGGCGTACGCCTGCTACGTAATAGGCCGAAAATTCATTTTTCAGCATATTCAGTCCCGGGTTGCCGTATGCTCCTTGTACAAATACGCCTAACCTAGGCAGGTTCTTGGCGGTAAGTTGTTTACGTTGCGCCTCCAGTTGCTGATTTTGTGCCGCAAACAAGTTAAGTTCCGGACGTCGGATGAATTCTGCAGAATAGGCTTCTCCTTTATATAATAAGGCATTTACATCTGGTTTTTTTAGTGTGTTCCCGGTTAAAGGAGTAGGGTGGTTAATCATGATCTTCAACATCTCGCTGTAAGCACGATATGTGGCTTCCAGAGTATGACGTTGCTGTATGTTGTTCAATTGTTCCACTTTTACAGCATCCAAATCAGCTTGATTGGCAATACCATTCTTTACATACGCTGTAACGTTGTCATAATTCCTTTGTAATTCTTCCTGCATAAGCTGGTTTTGCTTCAATTGCTCTTTCAATAACAGGATACCAAAAAAAAGTTGGTTTACCCGTTCGTTGATGGCATACATGTCCACTTCCAGTTTCTGTTTGTCCACTTCGGATGTGGCACGGGTTACCTCTTTCCGTGCCCGGATGTTACCACCGTCCCATACCACTTGGTCCAGTTGCAGCATGGCTTGGTATTGATCCTTGCGCATACCGCGAATATCAATTCCGGGTAGGTCAACGGGTATTTCCGTTACATCCGATTGATAACTGGCTTTGGCGGATAATGAAACTTGCGGCAGATAACCCTTGTCAGCGTTAGAGATATTGTATTCTTTCGTCTTTTCAATCAGCCCGTACCGTTTAATCAGCGGATAATGTGCCCGGGCTTGCTGCTGACACTCTTCCAGCGTGAGTTCCTGTGCATTCAAACAAATGGGACTGATGCCAAGAAGAAAGGTTGTGAGAATGAATAACCTTTTCATTTTCTTAATCTGCTTAATATGATTTCTACATTTTCTTGTTTTCTGCGTTCCATATATTGATGATATTCTTCACCTTTTTCTTCCACAAACAATTGTATCAGTGGGTTTGCCACAAAGACGAAAATATTGAGTGAAATGGCGCTGACCATTAAATCTTCCGCTTTGACGGGGCGTACTGTGCCTTTCTTTATTTCCTCTTGCAGTGACCGGTCGAGCAGACTGATTGCTAACCGGAAATTAGGGAACAAGGTTTTACGGCAAATTTCTTTTCCGCATTCATTGGTCAGAATCTCCCTGTATATAAATAAAGGTAGTTCGGGATTAGCAGTCAAAAGGTCGAAGTGTGCTTCAATGAAACATTTTATTTTCTCCAAAAAAGGCAATGATTCATCTACACGAGAAAGGAATGTATCGGCCAGTTGCTTGGCTTTTTCTTCAAATACTTTGTTGAACAGATTCTCTTTTGTACGGAAATAATAATGCAGCATGGCATGGGTTACACCAGCCTCCTTAGCTATTTCTGTTGTCTTACTTCCGGAGAATCCTTTCTTAAGGAATTCTTTTTCAGCGGCTTTTAGTATGGATTGTTCTGTATTGCTCGTTTCTTCTTTCATATTATCATATTTGTTTAACAGAATTGTTAGTAAACGCAAATGTATAAGGAATCATTGGAAACAACAAACAGATGAAGTGAAAAAAATGTGTTCTTTAGTTTTTATTAAATGTTTTTTCAAGGAAGGCTAACCTCTTTTTCTTGGCAGGTTAAGGCTTTTTTCCCTGTTGTGTTCTATCTCCAAAGCTTATGGAGTTAACTCCAAAGGCTGCGGAGATAACTCCAAAGGTTATGGAGATAACTCCAAAGCCTATGGAGATAGAAATAGAACGGCCGGAAAGCCTTAGTCTTCCTGGTAGAAAGCCTTAGGTCTGCCAATGAAGATACTTAGCTGTTTTCCCACCTGTCAGGCTGGCCCTTTCAGTAACACTATCGTTTGCCGTAGGGGGATATGGAGGCGGGTTATCACAAGGTGAATAATGATTAATATATAAAAGGTATAAATTCTAAAAAAGCACAGACATTCCACGGCGGATATATTCTCTTTCCATATCTTCCGGTTTTAATATCTTATTGTCAAAGACCAGTAGGTCAATATCCAGTTTTACTACTCCTTGAGCCTTGTCTTCAGGAATCCGTCCGCAGCGTCGTTCCAATTCTTTAAACAAATCATGAACAGAATCGGGTGAAAGCGTTGTGCTGAATTTTGCCAGTTGATTGCTGAAAGGGGAGTGAAAGCCGCTGCCAACAGCTTCCGTTTCCATCATCTCGCCGAAATGAATATCAGGAAATGTGGCACGTAATGCTTCCCGTGCAACCGAGAGTTGCGCGTAACGGTTTGTATTAGAGCCCATACAAAGCAAACAATGGTGTTCGTCCATAACATTTATTGCATTAATGGTGCAAATGTATGAAATGTTTTTGTTACTTTTGCATGAATATATAAAAGAAATGGTACCATGAAATTTATTGGAATTATTCCTGCGAGATATGCCTCAACACGTTTTCCGGCCAAACCTTTGGCCATCTTGGGAGGCAAGCCTGTGATTCAGAGAGTCTATGAACAAGTAGCCGGTATATTGGATGAAGCATACGTAGCGACGGACGATGAACGCATTGAATCCGCCGTAAAAGCTTTTGGAGGAAAAGTGGTCATGACCTCCGTTTACCATAAAAGTGGCACAGACCGTTGTTATGAAGCGTATACCAAAGTAGGACAAGGATATGATGTGGTTGTAAATATTCAAGGTGATGAACCTTTTATTCAAAGATCACAGCTTGAAGCTGTGAAAGCTTGCTTTGAAGATTCGGCTACACAGATTGCGACTTTGGTGAAACCTTTCACTCCCGAAGACGGGTTTGAAGCTTTGGAGAATGTAAATTCTCCGAAAGTGGTGGTTAATAAGAATATGAATGCTTTGTATTTCAGCCGTTCCGTCATTCCTTTCCAACGTAACGCGGAGAAGGAAGGCTGGCTGAAAGGGCATACTTACTATAAACATATCGGTCTGTATGCTTATCGGGCCGATGTACTGAAAGAAATAACTTCGCTTCCACAATCTTCGCTGGAGCTGGCTGAATCGTTGGAGCAGCTTCGTTGGCTGGAAAATGGTTATACTATTAAGGTGGGAATCAGTGAAGTGGAGACAATAGGCATTGATACGCCTCAGGATCTGGCACGTGCCGAAGCATTTTTAAAACAGAGGGAGGGGAAGTAAATGCTGGACAGAACCACCCCACCGCCAATCCGCCAACTAAGCGAATTCAGTATAACCCGTCCCGACAGGAGGACGATGAAGAATGGGATGCCTCTGAATATCATTCATGCGGGAACCGAGGATGTTGTACGTTTTGATCTTCTGATAGGAGGCGGACAATGGAATCAGGAACAGCCGTTGCAGGCTATGTTCGCCAATAGGATGCTGCGTGAGGGAGCTGGAAATTTAACGTCTTCACAGATTGCGGAGCGATTGGATTATTACGGAGCCTGGCTGGAGTTATCTTCTTCCGTGAACTATGGATTCATAACACTTTACTCTCTGAATAAATATTTTGCCCGCACGCTGGCCGTCATATCCGAGATGATAAAGGCTCCTACGTTTCCGGCAAAGGAACTTTCCGTGGTGGCCGATACGAACAAACAGCAATTTCTGGTGAACAGCACCCGGGTGGAAATGATTGCCCGAAAGCAGTTGAATACAGCCTTGTTCGGTCCGGAGCATCCTTTCGGGCGCTATGCGGTAGCGGAGGATTATGACCGGATTACCCCGGAGGTGCTCCGTTCGTTTTATCGGAAATATTATCATTCAGGTAATTGTTCGGTATATATTTCGGGAAAGGTCACATCGGAAATTATCCGTTGTATAGAAGATAACTTGGGAAGTGGACAATGGGGGGAAGTGACGGAAAAAGCAAAGACAACGCTTGTTCCTCCGGTTACCACCAAAGAAAAGCGTATCTTTATAGAACGTGAGGATGCACTTCAAAGTTCCTTGAAAATGGGATGTTTCGTAATGGACCGTCATCATTCGGACTTTTTGAAGGCACGTGTCATGGTCACTTTGTTCGGAGGGTATTTCGGAAGCCGTCTGATGTCCAATATCCGTGAAGACAAGGGATATACATACGGTATCGGCGCAGGCATTGTGTCCTATCCGGGAACGGGAATACTGACTGTCAGTACCGAGGCGGCCAATGAATATGTGAATTCTATCATAACAGAAGTTTATCGGGAGATGGACAAATTGTGTAATGATCTCGTTCCTCAAGAAGAATTGGAAATGGTGAAGAACTATATGCTGGGCGATTTATGCCGGTCGTATGAGGGACCTTTTTCTTTGTCTGATGCCTGGATTTATATAGAAACGGCAGGGCTGGACGAACGCTTCTTTATCCGTTCGCTGGATGCCATCCGGGGAATCACCAGAGAAGAAATACGCATATTGGCTCAAAAGTATTTCTGCAAAGAAAACTTAATAGAGGTCGTTGCGGGTAAAAAAGTGTAATAACCTATCATGTCCAAAGATAGAAAATCGTATCTTTGGCGTAAATCTTATCTATTATAAGTAACGAACCAATGAAGAAATACATATATATATTATTGCTTTTGGCATCGGTCAGTACATTGGCCACCGCTCAGATAAAAATCGGGAATTATACTTTTAAAGACGGGGGCGAATATACCGGAGAGCTGAAAGGTAGAAAACCAAACGGTAAAGGAAAAACAATCTACAAGAACGGAAATACCTACGAAGGGGAATATATAAAAGGTAAACGCGAGGGGAACGGGACATATACGTTTCACGATGGAGAAAAGTATGTGGGGCAATGGTTCCAGGATCAGCAACACGGCAGCGGAACCTATTATTTTATGAATAATAACCGGTATGAAGGTATGTGGTTTGCCGACTATCAGCAGGGTGAAGGCACTATGTATTATTATAACGGAGATGTTTATATAGGTAACTGGTTTCAGGACAAACGTAGCGGAAAGGGTACTTATACCTGGAAAGCAGGAGCCAAATATGAGGGCGAATGGAAAGAAGACAAGAAAAACGGACAGGGCGTTATGGTATGGCCCGACCAGTCAAAATATGAAGGTGAGTGGAAAGATGACGCACGTGACGGAAAGGGGACATTTTACTATGTCAACGGTGACAAGTATGTGGGCGACTGGAAGGATGACGTGCAGCATGGTAAAGGTATTTATTACTTTAATAGCGGTGACCGTTACGAAGGTGACTACGTAAACGGTGAACGTACCGGGCAGGGAATTTATGTACACAAGAATGGCGACAAGTATGTAGGGCAGTTCAAGAACGGCGAGCAGCATGGGACCGGAACCTTTACATGGGCCAACGGTGCTGTGTATGAAGGGCAGTGGGTGAATAACCAGCGCAGCGGTAAAGGACACTATATCTGGGCGAACGGCGATGACTATGAAGGTGAATGGAAAAACAACATGGCCGACGGTGAAGGCACTTTGCGCACGGCTGACGGAACCAAATATAAGGGCCATTTCGTAAAAGGAAAGGAAGACGGCAAAGGCGTGCTTGAAGATAAGAACGGAGTACGCTATGACGGATTTTTCAAACAAGGGAAGAAACACGGCGCTTTTGTGGAGACTGACAAGAATGGAAATGTAATCCGTAAAGGTGTTTATAAGTTTGGAACGCTGGATGCGGAACAAAAATAAGAATATAATGTTGGATTTAGAGAAGATAACGTTGAAAGTACGTGAAATAGCACTCCGGGCGGGTGCTTTTCTTCGTAAAGAGCGTAGCGGTTTTGACCGTAGCAAGGTAGAGAAGAAAAATGCTCACGACTATGTATCGTATGTAGATAAAGAATCGGAACGCCGTATTGTGGCTCAACTTCGGGAATTGCTTCCCGAAGCAGGATTCATTGCCGAAGAAGGTTCGGGCAGCCTGACTACGGAAAACTATTGCTGGCTGGTAGACCCGCTGGACGGAACCACCAATTTTATCCATAATAATGCTCCTTATTGTGTGAGTATCGCCCTTCGTAGTAAAGAAGAACTGCTGGTTGGAGTGGTGTATGAAGTATGCCGCGATGAACTTTACTGGACTTATAAAGGAGCGCCTTCTTATCTGAACAACAAAGAAATACATGTATCAGATGTTTCTGATATGGACGAAGCGTTTGTGGCGTTAGGCTTTCCATACGATTCGCAAAAGTATAAGCCATTGGCAGAGCATATTGTGCACGAGTTGTATGGAAATGTGGGAGGTATGCGCCTGCAAGGAGCAGCTGCGGCAGAACTTTGCTATGTAGCTGCCGGTCGCTTTGAAGCCCGTATAGAAGGACTGCTGGGACCGTGGGATATTGCGGCTGGTTCGATAATCTTGATGAATGCCGGTGGAAAAGTGACAGATTACAGCGGAGGGGGAGATTTCTATTCCGGTCATGAAGTGTTGGCTACCAATGGAAAGCTGCATGATGGGTTTCTCAAGGTCTTGGGAAAAAAATAAATACTTCGCTTTTTTCTAGTTCGTTACAAATATATTTTGTAAGTTTGTCAAGTGAACACATGAACATAATGTAACATGGATGTATCTGTTATCTTTCAATTTTTAAAAAACCTGGCCACAAACAATAATCGGGAGTGGTTTCAGGAGCATAAGGATGAATATCTGAAAGCTCAAAAAGAGTTTGAGGAATTACTGACAGCAATCATCGCCCGTATTTCGTTGTTTGACGAAAGTATTGTCGGTATTCAAGCTAAGGACTGTACATACCGAATTTATCGTGACACGCGTTTTTCTAGTGATAAGACTCCTTATAAAATACACTTGGGCGGCTATATCAACGCCCGTGGAAAGAAATCAGAACATTGTGGATATTATGTTCATATAGAGCATGATAACTGTATGCTTGCTGGTGGAAGCTGGTGTCTGGAATCTAAAGTGCTGAAAGCTGTCCGCCAGTCCATTTATGACAACATAGATGAATACAGAGAAATTGTGGAAGATCCTGCGTTCAAGCAATACTTTCCTGTTATCGGAGAAAATCACTTAAAAACGGCTCCCAAAGGATTTCCGAAAGATTTTGAATATATTGATTATTTAAAATGTAAGGATTATACCTGTGCTTATATGGTGCCTGATGCGTTTTTCCTTGCCCCTGACCTGTTGGACAAAGTAGAGGATGTTTTCAAGCAACTGAAGCGTTTTGCTGATTTTACAAATTTCACAATAGACGACTTTGAATGATAAAAGCAATATTTTAACCATTAAAATGAAATAATTATGGTAGTAGACAGATTAGAAAACTTAGAAAAGTACGCTTCATTGAATCCTTTGTTCGCTAAAGCAATGGAATATCTGAAGGCTACAGACTTGAACGCTCAGGAATTAGGAAAAGTAAAATTACAGGGTGATGATCTGGTAGTAAACTTTTCTCAGACCAAGCCTAAAACTAAAGAAGAAGCAAAATTAGAAACTCATAATCAGTTTATTGATATACAGATTCCTCTGTCAGGGGTGGAAGTGATGGGTTATACAGGATGCTCATGCTCCGGGAGTGTCTCCTGACGGCGTGAAAAAGGTGATCGTTAAAGTTTTGGTTTGAAAGAGAATAACTAACAAGTAATCATATTATGGAAAATACCACTCCTAAATTAGGCATAATAGAAAGTGATCCTTGGCTGGAACCGTATTCGGCAGCGATTGAAGGACGCCATCAGCATGCATTAGACAAAGAATTGGAACTGACCGGAGGCAAAGGAACTTTGTCGGACTTTGCCACCGGATATTTATATTTCGGCTTGCATCGTACCAGAAGAGGGTGGGTGTTCCGTGAATGGGCTCCGAATGCGAAGGAAATTTATCTTATCGGAGATTTCAACGACTGGAAAGAGCATGGCGATTATAGGATGTACCATGTAAAGAACTCTCCTGGCGTATGGGAGGTGGAATTACAAAGCGGTGCTATAAAGCATGGTGATTTGTATAAACTGAAAGTCCGTTGGAATGGCGGTGAAGGAGAACGTATACCAGCATGGGCTAACCGTGTGGTACAGGATGATCAGACAAAGATATTCAGCGCACAGGTTTGGGAGCCGGAGAATCCTTACCGGTTTAGAAAGAAGGTGTTCCGTGCAAAGACTGATCCTTTGATGATTTATGAATGTCATATCGGTATGGCTCAGGAAGAAGAAAGGGTAGGCACTTATAATGAGTTCCGTGAGAAAATATTGCCGCGTATAGCGGAAGCCGGATATAATTGTATTCAGATTATGGCTATTCAGGAGCATCCTTATTATGGGAGTTTCGGGTATCATGTTTCCAGCTTTTTCGCTCCGTCATCCCGTTTCGGTACACCGGATGAATTGAAGGAATTGATTGATACGGCGCATAGAATGGGAATTGCCGTCATTATGGATATTGTTCACTCTCATGCCGTGAAGAATGAAGTGGAGGGACTTGGCAATTTTGCCGGTGATCCTAATCAATACTTCTATCCGGGCGGCCGGCGTGAACATCCGGCATGGGATTCCTTATGCTTTGATTATGGTAAGAATGAAGTGATTCATTTCTTGCTGTCCAATTGTAAGTATTGGATGGATGAGTTCCGTTTTGACGGTTTTCGTTTTGACGGTGTGACATCTATGTTGTATTATAGCCACGGCTTGGGAGAGGCTTTCTGTAATTATGGGGATTACTTTAACGGGAATCAGGATGATAATGCGATTTGTTATTTGACATTGGCCAACAAGTTGATTCATCAGGTAAATTCCAAAGCGATTACCATTGCGGAAGAAGTTTCGGGTATGCCCGGGTTGGCAGCACCGATTCAAAATGGTGGATATGGGTTTGATTACCGGCAACGGGACTGTCATCAATGGTGAACCCAACTATATGTGGCAAGACCTTGTTACCCGTGAACAGTTCGTGACGGTGCTCTACCGTCTTGCTCAAATCATGGGGTCGCCGGCATGAAAAGTATCTACGGTTAGTAACGAAAATATCTGACCGTTCGGAAATAAAGAGGTGAACTTCAATGGTCGATATCAACAACATTGTATCCCGTGGTGGGTACCTGGTGGATGGCGTGACAGGAGAGAAAGTCCTGTTCTATGAGTGCGATCCCAGAAAAAACACGGAATGTAATCGTGAAATGTGTCGGGGTGGCGGGGCAGAGGATGAGGGTGGCTTCGGGTTCTGCTCTAAGACACTCGATCCGCGTTTCCGTAAAGACGGCGGTAAGGCTTGGTATGCTGTGCTGAAGACATCAGAGGACGGCGGCGAGCCTTACTGGGGCAGAGAATACGTGGAGGTGGTTTGAAGTGATGACAGTTCAAGAATGTATCCAGTACGTTGAAAGCCATCTGGAGATCCGCCCTGCGACGGATAACGGAGCTTATACCAGCGGAAGAACGATCAAGCCTGCTGGCTGCGTAAACCATTCTGTTGGCTGCGCCCAACCTTCTGTCGATGTGTTTTTCAACACGATGAACAAGTCCAGTGCGGGCTGGGGTGTTAATGCTCTCCTTGGTGACTTCCATAAGGGCGAAGGACGAATTATTCTCGCTTTGCAATGGAATGGTCGCCCGTGGGGATGCGGTTCCGGCAGTAAGGGTTCGTGGAATAACACGAAGGTGCAGTGGGAGATTTGCGAACCCGCAGGCCACACCTATGCTGGCGGCACGATGGTCGGATACGACGTGGCGAAAAACCAGGGCTATTTCGACCGGATGTGGAAAATGGTCGTGGCATGGAATGTCTATATGGTCAAGAAATTCGGATATCCGATTTCTGGGATCAGCGATCATGCAGAGTCATATCGTGCCGGCTACGGCTCTAACCATGGCGACGTGGGGCAGTGGTGGCCGAAGCATGGCAAGAGCATGGATGCTCTGCGGAAGGAAGTTCAGGAAATTCTCAATGGCGAAACGGAGGATGATGACATGGATGTAACACGTTTCAAAGAACTCTGGGGCGAAATGCGTAAGGAACTCCAGGACAATGACGCAAGCGCATACAGCGCAGAAGCACGCGAGTGGGCAACGAAGAATGGTCTGATCGCCGGTAATGGTACGACCGTCAGCGGCGAGCCGAATTGTATGTGGGGCGACATTTTGACCCGCGAGCAGTTCGTCACCGTTCTTTATCGTTGGACTCAGATGATGGGCAAGGCGTAAAATGACCATCTCGATCGAGCGTGGTAAGAAGAAAAGCAAGCCGAAAT
>OMAY01001043.1_pt1 | contig 13952 bp, 9 predicted proteins | sample 1673611 | NCBI WGS metagenome assembly OMAY01 (sample SAMEA103958117, study PRJEB25191) | human gut metagenome | biome: human-associated habitat [ENVO:00009003]; feature: intestine environment [ENVO:2100002]; material: feces | place: Germany | collected 2013/2015
CCGTATCGGCACTTAGAATTATGCGGTATTGCTCTTGATTTTGTTTGTAGGGGCAGATGCTTGTCATCAGCCCGCAGCAACCTTGCGGAATTGGCAGGTATAGTTTGGTGAGCGGCAACAGCCCGATGCGAGCATCGGATCCTACAAATCATTTGCAGTGCTTGCCACAGTCGATAAAGGTTTCTCCACGGCGGGATGAGGGCATCCCGCCCTACAGATCGCTTGCATTGCCTGCTGCCTATTATAAAAAGCTCTGTAGGGAACGGCTTATTTCGGTTCAAGAGCCGAATCAGCGGTCTGGTTGGCCTCTGAAGTTCGACTGCGGGCGCAGGGACCTGCCGTACATTTTCCGAATAACGCTGCCGGCCAAAAATCTCTCTCCATTTTATCCCATTCGCCCTGAAAAATATGTTGACAAACCGCGTTTCATCTGGTATATTATACAAGCAATCTTTTGCGGTCATGGCCCGTTGGTCAAGCGGTTAAGACAGCGGCCTCTCACGCCGTTAACGTGGGTTCGATTCCCGCACGGGTCACCAGGAAGAGCACCATAGCGTAAGCTAAGGTGCTTTTTTGTATGTCTAAAACCACTCGCTAGGCGAGTGGTTCGATAAAGATTATATCGATGAGTAATGAAACTCAAACGAAGAATTTTGGAATAGTACCAGTGGGGCAATTCCAGACTGGGTTATTGGCGTATCGCCGGTAGTTCTGTATTAAAAGGTTCCATTGCAAACAAAAGACTCGCAGAAGCCGGATATTTTAGTATCCTCAGGCACTACTACGAGTCCTTGCACTTATGCGGTTGAACCGCCGTGTACCGGTCGGTACGCACGGTGGTGTGAGAGGTCGGCTCTTTAGTTAAGAGAGCCTCTTACGCGATTCTTTTAGGTAAAAAAGCAAACAAACAGAACACTTCATTCAAATGCATATAGCGGCTATTTATTTCATACAGAGACAAATAGCGGCACAGAACAGATATAATAAAAGAAGCTATAAAAAGCAGGTATTCACGTGGAGGACGATATCGTTTCTACATGAACACCTGCTTTTTTATTTATTATTTACTGGTGGAATAAATAGTGGTAGCCAAGTATTCATCACTGACCCAACCATAAATCCCATTGTAATATACAACAACCCAGTCAGGCACATTGCTGCTATAGCCGCATTCCCATACGATGATACCGTAGGGGATATTATCCATTTTTTCATAATTTGTACCGGGACCTTTACGCATAACCAGCCCATGATCAGCAGTGGTGTAGGTACAAAGGCTATCAATTCGGCTAAGCGTTACATCTGGTGCAACGCATCCATCCGGCAGAATAATGTCGGCATTGTTTTCGGTATAATCCTGTACTTGCAGCAAGCCCCAAAGGCCATTCTGTTTTGCCCATACGCAGCCATCGCGCGCGGGGGCTAAATCTTCATATTGCCCAGCGGAAATTATCTCATTGCCGTAAACATCCAGAACCAGCTTTTGTCCGGATTGATTTTTCACAACTACCATGCCAGATAAGTCTGCGTAAGGATATTCAACAGTTTCGTTCATGATGGACAAACTCATCTGCGGCTGATAAATGCAGGGGATTACTAAAGCACCGCTTTGGTCGCAATATCCCCAGTTACCGGCTGCATCCTTTACCGCGATTAAAGATTCACCGGCCATGCAGGCATCCTGGTAGTCGAAATCGGTTAAAATTGTACCGTTTTTATCCGCAACGGCAAAAGGTGCAGAATTGTCAACAAGATAACCGGCATATTCATCATCCCAAATGCCTTGCTGGATGCCAACCAAATCAGGAGCATACACCTGTTCGATGGGCGTGCCACTAAATGTATAGACACCAATAGCAGAACGGTAAATCTGGCTGTCACCTAAAATCCACTGGATGCCATACCCGCCGTGCCCGCCCAGCATGGTTGTAAAAGGCATTTGTTGGGCAACCAGCTCCTGGTTAATCTGTTCTTCCAGGGCATTCAGCTTCTGGTAATCGTATGTATCATCTACCCCAATGGAGAGCTCCTGCTCACCATACAGGTACGGGATGCTTTCTGACAAATCTTCCAGAAAAGCATTACAGTTGGCAGCATTAAACAGGCTCCAGCGTTCGCCCTTGCGCACAGCGTACAGATTTCGGGCAGCGGCGTAACCGGCAGTGTGGGTTTCGCGAGAGAAGAGAGGAATCATCTCGTCAAAATCATATTGCGGCGGTAACTTCCAGTTGGCATTGCTAGTGGATGGTATAGCTGTGGCAATAGCTTCACTGGTCGGGGAAAGAGCAGCGGAGGAAGCAGGTTTATTTTCTGGCGCTGCAGCACAAGCGGTAAGCATTATTGCGGTGATAACACTGGCGGAAAATGAGAATAACTTCCTTTTCATGGCCTTTCACTCCTTGCGTAAATGATTTTTCGGTAAGATGAAGAAGTAATATAAGAAAGTGAATTCATAAACCCTATAATATCTTATTTTATCAAAAATATCTGCTAATGGGAATAGCTAACAATTCTACATGGATAAATTTGGATAGTATGACAAAGATTGCAGAACTGGAGTGAAAGTCCGAATTATGGGATGAGTGATCTGCTATAATAGAGAAAAGCAAAACAGAAGGGAGTTTGATTATGCACCAGGAGAAAAAGATGCTGGCTCATATCAGTGAAGACGGAACCCGCGTCCAAACGGTAGCGGACCATTTGCAGGGAACGGCAGTCCTATGTGGGCAATTTGCAGCAGCCTTTGATGCCCAGCAACAGGGAACTTGGCTTGGATTACTGCATGATATTGGTAAATATAGTACAAAGTTTCAAAAGCGCCTGCAAGGCGGAGAAAAAGTGGATCACTCAACGGCTGGTGCACAGGTGGCTGCCCGATATGGTCAAATCCCACTGGCTTTTGCTATTGCGGGACACCATAGCGGCCTGCCGGATGGAGGAGGCCGAAGCGATACCGCGCAGGATGCGACAATGTTTGGGCGATTGAAAAAGAGCGTTGAACCCTATACCCAATGGACGAAAGAGATTAAACTGCCGTCCATACCGCCCCAGCCGGAAATGATGAAGGAAAATCGTTTTACACAGGCATTTTATACCCGGATGTTGTATTCCTGCCTGGTCGATGCGGACTATCTGGATACGGAAAACTTTATGAGCAGCCCTAAACCGCGCGGACAAGGCCAGACAATGGATGAACTGCTGAAAAGGTTGAACCAATATACCGCAAAATGGAGCAATCCCCAGGGAACCTTGAATCAGCGCCGCAGTTCAATTTTGAGTGCTTGTACAACGGCAGGGCAAACAGGGCGGCGCGGCCTTTATTCCCTGACCGTTCCTACAGGCGGGGGAAAAACGGTAGCGTCATTGGCATTTGCGCTTTCGCTAGCTGTAAAGAACCATATGGACCGGGTTATTTATGTGATCCCTTATACATCCATTATTGACCAGACCGCGGATGTGTTTTCGGAAATATTAGGAGCAGAAAATGTTTTGGAACACCATTCAGGGGTGGACTACTCTGCCAAGGAAGATGATGAGCCGGCAGCCTACCGCAAAGCATTGGCGGCGGAAAACTGGGATGCTCCGGTGGTGGTTACCACATCCGTGCAATTCTTTGAATCACTTTACGGCAACCATGCGTCACAATGCCGTAAATTACATAACATTGCAAATAGCGTGGTCATTTTTGACGAAGCACAAAACCTGCCGGTTCCTTATTTGCGCCCCTGCGTTGCGGCAATCGCGCAGCTGGTACAGCATTACCGCGCAGCAGCGGTACTGTGCACGGCCACACAACCAGCTTTGCAGCCCTTGTTTGATGAACTGGCGCCTGGGCTGCAGATGACGGAACTTTGCCCACATCCCAAAGAGCAATATCAGGCATTCCGGCGTACAACGCTGAAAATGCGCGGAGAGTTGGAACAAAGCCAGCTTGGCGCAGAACTGGCAGCGCAGGAACAAGTGCTGTGTATTGTAAACCGGAGAAAAACAGCACAGGAATTATACAATAACCTGCCCAAAGAGGGCAGCTATTGCCTGACAACATTGCTATACCCAGCCCATCGCAAACAGTTATTGCAGGAAATCCGGGAACGCTTAAAAGATGGGCTGCCCTGCCGTGTGATATCAACTTCTTTGATCGAAGCGGGTGTTGATGTGGATTTCCCGGCTGTGTACCGCGAGGAAGCAGGTCTGGATTCCATTTTGCAGGCGGCGGGGCGCTGCAATCGAGAGGGAAGACGCCCGGCGGAGCAGAGCTTGGTACAGATTTTCACATTGGAAGGGCAGCATGTACCGCGCATGCTGGAACAGAATGTATCCGCAACGCAAAGCGTCCTGAAAAAATATGCAGATCTGGCATCTCTGGAAGCAATCGAAACATACTTTCTGTTTTACCGTACCTTAAAAGGAGATAAAAGACTGGATGAACAGCAAATTCTGCAAGGGTTCGAGCAGGATATGGAAGGGCGCATTTTCCCCTTTGCAACAGCGGCAGAGAGGTTCCGCTTAATTGAAACACCTGCCGTGACCGTATACATTCCCCAAGGGAAAGGGGAACATTTGCTTGCACGATTGCGTGCAGGAGAGGTAAGCAAAACTTTGTTCCGTCAACTGGGGCAATATGGTGTTCCGGTTTACCCGGATCATCTGAAAACGCTGGAGAATGCCGGGGCAGTTTGCCAAATCAGTGAAGGCATATGGGAATTAACGGACGGAAGCCTTTACGATAACAACACGGGCCTTGCTATGGAAGCTGAAACGGGAGCAGCCTGGTTTGCATAAAGCAAAAACGGCAGGGAGCCTGCCCTGCCGTTTTTGTGCGCTAAAGTAAAATCAACTATTTCTATCCACGGCATAAGCTGCCGACGCAACTTATTATAAAAGAAAACCGGATGAAAAGCAAACAAAAAGTATACATGATAAAAGGATTGACATTTGGTGCCAAGTAGCGTATATTGAAACTATAGCAAAAATGTAAATTAAAAACAACTGAAAATAGAAATGCAAAGGAGTTGATGCAGATGATCCAGCTGGAAGTATGGGGGAATTATGCTTTGCTCTCGAGGCCTGAGCTAAAAGTCGAAAGGGTTTCATATGAAGTCCTCACCCCTTCCGCGGCACGCGGCATAGTAGAAGCAATCTATTACCACCCCGGTTTACGGTGGAAAATCCGGAAAATCTATGTCATGAATCCCATCCGCTTTACCAACATCCGTCGGAACGAAGTAAAAAGCAAAATTCTTTGTTCCGATGTACGCAGCGCGATGCAGGGAACAGGGAAAGAGCTTTACCTTGCCACGCCCCAGCAGATCGTTCAGCGTGCGGCCATGGTGCTGCAGGATGTTCATTATGTGATTGAGGCAGAATTTGAGATGACTGACCGTGCGGCACCGAGCGACAATCCGGGAAAGTTCCAGGATATTGTTACCCGGCGCATGTCCAGGGGTCAGTGTTTTCATACTCCCTATCTTGGGTGCCGTGAATTTCCTGCCGCATTCCGCGCATGGCCCGGCGGGCCAATCCCGACCATTGAGGAAACACGGGATTTGGGATTCATGCTATATGACTTTAACTACACTGACCCGCAGAACATAACCCCGATGTATTTCCATGCAAAATTGGAACATGGTGTGTTGAATGTGGCAGACTGCGAGGTGTACCGATGATTTTACAGGCTTTGGTACAATGCTATGAAGATTTGCTGGCCAATGGCAAAATCACGCGCCCCGGTTGGACAAGCGCAAAAGTCAGTTGGGCTTTGGAACTGGATGAAAACGGCCAACTGATGGCATTGCACCCCTTGCAGCAAGAGGAAAAGCGCGGTAAAAAAACAGTGCTTGCTCCATGTCAGCTGCAAGTTCCGGAACAGGTTAAACGCTCTAGTGGTGTGGCAGCCAATTTTTTGTGTGATAACAGTGCTTACATGCTCGGCATTGACGGAAAAGGCAAACCGGAGCGTGCAATGCAGTGCTTTGCCGCTGCAAAGGAGCTGCATCTTGCCATTTTACAAAATGTTCCCGGTCAGGCGGCACAGGCAGTGCGGAACTTTTTTATAAACTGGGACCCCAAGGCGGCGGAGCAGAATCCAGCGCTGGAACAAAGTCTCAAGGAACTTTACAAGGGTGGCAATCTGGTATTTCTGATTCGGGAAAACTATGTTCAGGACGATCCGGAAATACAGGAAGCCTGGCAGCGGCAGTGTGATAAGAACACGGATGCACCGGAAATCCGATGCCTGGTTACAGGGCAAAAGGCACCGCTTGCCCGCCTGCACCCGGCGATTAAAGGCGTGACCGGGGCACAGTCTTCCGGCGCATCGATTGTTTCTTTTAATGCGGACGCTTTTTGCTCATACGGACATGAACAGGGGGGCAATGCGCCGGTTGGCAGTTATGCGGCCTTTGCCTATGCACAGGCATTAAACTATCTGCTGGCAGACAGGGAACATGTTCAGCGCGTGGGCGATACCACCATTGTCTGCTGGGCAGCAGGTGGTGAGACCGCCTACCAGCAGGTAGCAATGGATGCATTGTTTGCCATGGATGCGCCTGTCAGCGAAAGCGATGTGCGAAATGCAGTGGACAAGCTGGTCCATGGACAGCGTGTAGAGTGGCAGAACGTGACACTTGACCCACAAAGGCACTTTTATGTGCTTGGCTTGGCCCCTAATGCGGCGCGCCTCTCGGTTCGCTTTTTCTGGCAGGATACATTTCAAACGCTGCTTGATAATGTGCAGAAGCATTATGACCGCTTAGAGATTGTGCGCCCTGCTTATGATAAATTCCCGCGGCTGGGGCTGTACTGGCTACTGCAGGAAACTGTCAACACCAATTCCCGCAGCCCATCGGCATCACCGCAGCTGGCAGGCGATGTCTTGCGTGCAATCCTGAATAATACAAGGTACCCGGCAACCCTGCTGGATGGCGTTATGATGCGTATCCGCGCAGAGCAAAAAGTAACACGCGGCCGTGCCGCTATTATAAAAGCATACTACCTGCGTAATGAAGATCCCCGTTGCCCAAAGGAGGTATTAACTGTGGAAAATAACAAGGAAACAAATTATCAACCGTATGTTATGGGTCAGCTTTTTGCTGTGCTGGAAGCAATCCAGATGGCGGTAAACCCGGATATCAATACAACCATCAAGGACAGATATTTTAATGCGGCGGCATCCACCCCAGCTACTGTATTCCCGACAATTCTGATGCTGGCACAAAAGCATATGCAAAAAATGAGCAAGCCACAAAAGATTTATTACGATAAGCAGATCGCAGCCTTGGCAGGCGGCAAATTAGAAGGAAGCTTCCCAGCACGGCTGACTCTGCCGGAACAGGGCTCTTTTATTCTCGGCTATTATCATCAAACACAGGAACGCTATACAAAGAAAGTGGAGGAATAACAATGGCACAGGCAATCAAAAACCGGTATGATTTTGTAATTCTGTTTGACGTTGAAAATGGAAATCCGAACGGCGATCCGGATGCAGGCAACATGCCGCGCGTTGACCCGGAAACGGGATATGGCATTGTTACAGATGTCTGCTTAAAGCGTAAGATTCGCAACTATGTCGAAGTGGCCAAAGAAGATGAAGCGGGATACCAGATTTACATTAAAGATCAGGTCCCCCTGAACCGCAGCGATAAAAAAGCACTCGAATACTTGGGCATTGATGCTGATGCCAAGGATGCCCTGAAAGTCGCCAAGAAAGGTGACCCGGAGTTGGACCGTAAAATCCGGGACTTTATGTGCCAGAACTTTTATGATATCCGCACATTTGGCGCCGTTATGACAACCTTTGTAAAAGGCGCACTGAACTGTGGGCAGGTGCGTGGCCCGGTTCAGTTGAGCTTTGCACGCTCGGTAGACCCTGTTCTCCCGCAGGAAGTGACCATTACCCGTATTGCCATTACGACCGAAGCGGATGCAGAGCGAAAAGGCACTGAGATGGGCCGCAAGTATGTGATCCCGTATGGTTTGTACCGTGCAGAGGGTTATGTTTCGGCCAACCTTGCCCGCAAAACTACAGGATTCTCAGAGGATGACCTGCAGCTGCTGTGGCAGGCAATCCTGAATATGTTTGAAAATGACCACAGTGCAGCCCGCGGCAAAATGGCAGTTCGGGAACTGATCGTGTTCAAGCATGATTCGGAGCTGGGCAATGCGCCGTCCTATAAACTGTTTGATGCAGTGCATGTCACGCGTGCCGAAGGGGTAGCCTTCCCGCGCAGTTACCATGACTATGTGGTAACGGTGGATGAAAATCTTCCCGCAGGGGTAACGTGCGAGAGGCTGTCGTAATGGCTTCCCCAGATGATTACCTGCTGATGTCCGGTATCCAGCATTTTAGCTTTTGCCGCCGTCAGTGGGCGCTCATACACCTGGAACAACAATGGTTCGAAAACCAACGCACCGCCGAAGGCCGCCTGCAGCATACCCGCTGCCATGATGTTACCCTGACAGAAAAACGCGGCGATTTGTTGATCGCCCGCGGTATGAGGGTCGTCAGCCACCGCTTAAAACTGACCGGCGACTGCGATGTGGTAGAGTTTCACAAGGATCCAAACGGCGTGTCATTGCAGGGCCGCCGCGGCCTGTGGCAGCCCATACCCGTGGAATATAAGCATGGCCGCAGCAAGGTAAACGATGCCGACCGTTTGCAGCTCTGCGCACAGGCCATGGCGCTGGAAGAAATGCTGGTGTGCGAGGTGCCGGAAGGGGAAATCTTTTATGAAGAAACCCGGCAGCGGGAACATGTTTCCATGACACCGGAACTGCGCAGCACCGCGCAGACCATGGCGGATGAGATGAACCGCCTGTTTGCGCGCGGCTATACCCCAAAAAGCAAACCCGGCAAGCATTGCAATGCCTGCTCACTGAAAGAGCTTTGCCTGCCGGCGCTGTATCAGCAGGCAGACCCGGCGGCGTATCTGCGGGAGCATATTGAGGAGGGCGCGCCATGAGAAAGCTGCTCAACACCCTGTTTGTCATCAATGAGGACGCTTACCTGATATTGGATGGCGAAAACCTTGTTGTTACCCGCAATAAACAGGAAACCCACCGCTATGCCCTGCATACGCTGGAAGGCATCGTCTGCTTTACTTACGCGGGTGCCAGCCCCGCTTTGATGGGAGCTTGTGCCCGGCGGGGCATTGACCTTTGCTTTTTTGACCCGTATGGCAGATTTCAGGCCCGCACCGTGGGGGAAGAACGCGGCAATGTGCTGCTGCGTCAGACGCAGTACCGCGTGTCGGATGACATGGCCCAGAGCTGTCGCTATGCCCGGAGCTTTATCCTTGGTAAAGTGTATAACGCACGCTGGGTGCTGGAACGCGCAACCCGCGATCATCCCCAGCGTGTCCCGGTCGAAAAACTGAAACGCACCTCCACCCAGCTGGCCGCCGCGCTGCCGCTGATACAGACCAGCGATGATCCGGAACAGCTGCGCGGCCTGGAAGGCGAGGCAGCCCAGCGCTACTTTGACTGCCTGAATGACCTGATTCTGCAGCAAAAGCAGGATTTTGTGTTTGAGGGCCGCAGCCGCCGTCCACCGCTGGACAATGTGAATGCGCTGCTTTCGTTTGCCTACAGCATGCTGGCGCGGGAGTGTGCATCCGCCTTGACCGCTGTGGGCCTGGACCCTTATGTTGGCTTTATGCACCGCCCGCGCCCCGGCCGCAAAAGTCTGGCACTTGACCTGATGGAAGAACTGCGGGCGGTTTATGCAGACCGGCTGGTCATCAGCTGCATCAATCAAAAGATCATCACGGCAAAACACCTGCAAAAACAGGAAAATGGTGCCGTACTGCTGACGGATGATGGCCGCAAAGCTTTCCTGACCGTATGGCAGAACAAAAAGAAGGAAGAGATCACCCATCCGTTTTTGAAAGAAAAACTGCCCTGGGGGCTGGTGCCCTATGTTCAGGCGCTTTTGCTGGCCCGTGCTCTGCGCGGCGACCTGGAAGTGTACCCACCGTTTTTCTGGAAGTGAGGTGCCGTTATGTTGGTGCTTGTAACCTATGATGTCAACACTGAAACAGCCGCCGGTCGTCGCAGGCTGCGCAAAGTAGCAAAAGTCTGTGTAGACTACGGCCAGCGGGTGCAAAACTCCGTATTTGAGTGCCTGCTGGATACCGCGCAATACACGATGTTCAAAGCAAAATTGACCGAACTGATCGATTCGGAATCGGACAGCCTGCGCTTTTATCAACTGGGAAACCATTACAAAAGCAAAGTCGAGCATGTGGGTCTGCACCCGGATTTCGATCAGGATGGAATCTTGTTTGCTTAGTGCGAGGGGAAGGCAATCATAAAATTCCCGGTTCCTTCGCACCAGAAAATATGGAAAAAACAGGGGCAGAAAGGGTAAAATACAGCCTTGCCTGTCAGCATGAAGATGCAATCCCCATAAAATTTGTTTCATATGCGCAAAAGTGCCCCACTGTTTTGTGCACTTTTGCTGTCGCTCTCCGCAAGGAGAGCGTGGATAGAAATAAGGAAAAGCGCAGCACTGGAAAAATATCGCTGCGTCGCTCTCCGCAAGGAGAGCGTGGATAGAAATCCGCACTGGATGGCATCGAAAGCGGTCCAAGACGCGTCGCTCTCCGCAAGGAGAGCGTGGATAGAAATAGCTGGACGATAATATCACATTCTTGGAAATCGGGTGTCGCTCTCCGCAAGGAGAGCGTGGATAGAAATTGATACCTCCTCTACATATGCCATGTTCTGGTGCAGTCGCTCTCCGCAAGGAGAGCGTGGATAGAAATAACGCTGGGCAACACATTTGTGTGGAAATACAGCGTCGCTCTCCGCAAGGAGAGCGTGGATAGAAATCAGCCAGCTTTTCTAGATTCTGCCCAATAGCACCCGTCGCTCTCCGCAAGGAGAGCGTGGATAGAAATATCGGACAAGCCGCCGGCACCGTACTGGTACACGGTCGCTCTCCGCAAGGAGAGCGTGGATAGAAATGCTTGCCGGAGGGCTGGAAATACGAAGGCGACAGTCGCTCTCCGCAAGGAGAGCGTGGATAGAAATGCGGACGCCCCGGCTGACGCAACGCCGCTGTGGGTCGCTCTCCGCAAGGAGAGCGTGGATAGAAATTTGTCCTTGGTGCTCATCTTGTCGATGTCAACATGTCGCTCTCCGCAAGGAGAGCGTGGATAGAAATTGCAAGGCAAGGGAATTGGCAAGATTGCGGATGAGTCGCTCTCCGCAAGGAGAGCGTGGATAGAAATCGCGCGGTTGCTGCGTGACGGTTGCCGCAAAGAACGTCGCTCTCCGCAAGGAGAGCGTGGATAGAAATATTTCTCAGCCGATGCGCGGCAAGACCGACGAGGGTCGCTCTCCGCAAGGAGAGCGTGGATAGAAATTCAATCCTAAATTTCTCAATCTGCACCAGAACATGGTCGCTCTCCGCAAGGAGAGCGTGGATAGAAATCAGCAACGAGCTTGTCTGCACTGTAAAGGTTGGCCGTCGCTCTCCGCAAGGAGAGCGTGGATAGAAATTTTCCGAATATATGATCCCCGTGATTGTTGGCATCGTCGCTCTCCGCAAGGAGAGCGTGGATAGAAATTCATTACAGGCCATAGTATACGCTCACTCCCGCTGGTCGCTCTCCGCAAGGAGAGCGTGGATAGAAATCCCGTCACGGCCATTAAGCAGGCAGCAATCAGCAGGTCGCTCTCCGCAAGGAGAGCGTGGATAGAAATGGCTACTGCCGTAAATCTACCAATGAGCAGCGCGAGGTCGCTCTCCGCAAGGAGAGCGTGGATAGAAATTCCGTAATGTTACTCCCGATTTTTACACCACCCAGTCGCTCTCCGCAAGGAGAGCGTGGATAGAAATGTGCCAGGCATCGTGCACACCCGGTGCGCCAAGAGTCGCTCTCCGCAAGGAGAGCGTGGATAGAAATCGTGAACAATTCAAATATGTCGTGCAGTGTCGGAGTCGCTCTCCGCAAGGAGAGCGTGGATAGAAATTTGCTACTGATTTTAAGTTTCTCGGTAAGTTTGGGTCGCTCTCCGCAAGGAGAGCGTGGATAGAAATTAAAATTTGGTATTGTGGTACTTCCATTGGTTTGGTCGCTCTCCGCAAGGAGAGCGTGGATAGAAATACACATGTCATGCTCTGACTCAAACACGCCCATGTCGCTCTCCGCAAGGAGAGCGTGGATAGAAATATCGGCGTTGGGACTACCCGCGCCAGTCTCGGGGGTCGCTCTCCGCAAGGAGAGCGTGGATAGAAATAATGGCCGATCTGTAAAAATCTGTCCCACTCATGTCGCTCTCCGCAAGGAGAGCGTGGATAGAAATATGATAGTGGGATTCAACCGCATCAAGGACCTGGAGTCGCTCTCCGCAAGGAGAGCGTGGATAGAAATTACAATATACCGCCTGATTCTGTGCTAATTATAGAGTCGCTCTCCGCAAGGAGAGCGTGGATAGAAATACTTAAAGCGAGAACTAACCAGAATCAGATATATGTCGCTCTCCGCAAGGAGAGCGTGGATAGAAATCGCTGTCTGCCTGTGCGGCGCGGTGATCCCGAAAGGTCGCTCTCCGCAAGGAGAGCGTGGATAGAAATAATCAGAACAAAGGCGAAGGTATCGTCTTTCGAGCTGTCGCTCTCCGCAAGGAGAGCGTGGATAGAAATTTTGATTTCCAGCGTCATATCCCGCCAGACGCCCGGTCGCTCTCCGCAAGGAGAGCGTGGATAGAAATCCAGATTAGCGTTACTACCGTTGTTGGTGTGCTCGTCGCTCTCCGCAAGGAGAGCGTGGATAGAAATTAAATATGTGGTCAAGGATTCTGATTTTGCCGGGTCGCTCTCCGCAAGGAGAGCGTGGATAGAAATGCTGACTGATGATGTATCAACGGGTGGGAAGATTGTCGCTCTCCGCAAGGAGAGCGTGGATAGAAATGCGAAATGGTTTTGCGATGCGTTGAAACACCTGTGGTCGCTCTCCGCAAGGAGAGCGTGGATAGAAATTCGCTACTCTCGTTACTGCCGGTATTGGCTTGGGTCGCTCTCCGCAAGGAGAGCGTGGATAGAAATTTTGGCGTACCCTGACATGATTATTTGCACTAATGGTCGCTCTCCGCAAGGAGAGCGTGGATAGAAATACGCAACGGCGGGATTTTAAGGCCCTGGGCCTGCTGTCGCTCTCCGCAAGGAGAGCGTGGATAGAAATGGCGGCGGCCTATCGGCCTGCGCGCGGGGTTGCCGGTCGCTCTCCGCAAGGAGAGCGTGGATAGAAATTTACCAGTGGACAAAATGACAACGACAGCAACAACGTCGCTCTCCGCAAGGAGAGCGTGGATAGAAATAATGGAAAAGTAAACGTTGAAGCTATCGCTGCTACAGTCGCTCTCCGCAAGGAGAGCGTGGATAGAAATATCAACGCCCGACATGGCAACATCAAACTGGTCTGTCGCTCTCCGCAAGGAGAGCGTGGATAGAAATAAAGAAAAAAGAACGCCAGTGCGCAGCATACATGCGTCGCTCTCCGCAAGGAGAGCGTGGATAGAAATTTGACAGAAAGGAACGTGAGAAGCATGGCCGTCGGTCGCTCTCCGCAAGGAGAGCGTGGATAGAAATTGCACCAGAGTGAGTACGCTTGTCGGCTTAATGTGTCGCTCTCCGCAAGGAGAGCGTGGATAGAAATATTGCAAAAGCGTCGGCAAAGCTGGTGAAAAAATGGTCGCTCTCCGCAAGGAGAGCGTGGATAGAAATCCGCAGCCGGTGCCCTATCGCGGCCACGGGCGCACAAGTCGCTCTCCGCAAGGAGAGCGTGGATAGAAATAGCCATCTGCATGATGTTGCGCTTGAGATTATCGGGTCGCTCTCCGCAAGGAGAGCGTGGATAGAAATAGCAAAGCTTCCAGCGCAGTGCGGCTGGGAAGTGTCGCTCTCCGCAAGGAGAGCGTGGATAGAAATCAAGGTAGCAGATCGGAAG
>OMAY01001044.1_pt1 | contig 13944 bp, 9 predicted proteins | sample 1673611 | NCBI WGS metagenome assembly OMAY01 (sample SAMEA103958117, study PRJEB25191) | human gut metagenome | biome: human-associated habitat [ENVO:00009003]; feature: intestine environment [ENVO:2100002]; material: feces | place: Germany | collected 2013/2015
CTGCAAACACTTCATCCGCACCATCCCGAACCTTGTGTACGACGAGAGCAATGTGGAGGACATCGACACCCGGCAGGAGGATCACATCTACGACGAGTGCCGCTATGTGCTGATGGAGCATCCCATCAGCCCGCCCGAGGCTTCTGCCGCGCCGCCAAGGCCGGACGACCCGCTGGAACTGCACCGGCAGGCGCGGTTCTACCGCATCTGAAAAACAGGACAGAAAGGAAAGAACTATGGAAGATACAAGAGCAGAGAGCCTGCCCATCGGCGCGGCAGAGGCGGCGGCTGCATTGCAGACGCTGCAGCGCTACAAGGCGGGCAAGGCGGCGCTGGACAAGCGCCTGATCGATAACGAATTGTGGTTCCGCATGGGACACTGGAAAAACTATCGCGACCCGCTGATGCCCGGCAAGGCGCAGCCCTCCAGCGGATGGCTGTTCAACAGCATCGCCAACAAGCACGCCGATGCCATGGACAACTACCCGGAACCGAACGTGCTGCCCCGAGAGGCAGATGACGAGGACACCGCACGGGCACTTTCCAGCGTTTTGCCGGTGGTGCTGGAACAGGCCGACTACGAGCAGGTGTACAGCGACTGCTGGTGGCGCAAGCTCAAGACAGGCACCGGCGTGACCGGCATCTTCGGCATCCTGCTGCATCTGCACATGCCGCTGCAGTACCTCATCATGATGGCAATTTCCTTCGGCGTTTCCTTCGCTGTGACCTGGGTGATCTGGACCCCCGAAGCCGAGGAAGCCAAAGCCTGATGTTTTCCCCTCTCAATCAATAAGGAGCTACCTGTTATGAATGCCTTGCAGCGTGATTTGAAGCGTCTTGTCCCCATGGTGGAAGCCGCCGGGGCCGCCCGCGCGGCGGCGGATCCCCACCGGCAAAAGCTGCATGTTCAGCCCCCGGTTGGCTGGCTGAACGACCCCAACGGGCTGTGCCAGATCGGCGATGAATACCATGTATTTTATCAGTACGGCCCGTTTGACCCCACGGGAGGGGTCAAGCACTGGGGGCACGTGCGCAGCCGCGATTTGTTCCACTGGGAACGCCTGCCCGTAATGCTGTACCCGGACGAACCGTTTGACTGCCATGGCGTTTATTCCGGCTCTGCCCTGGTGGAGGACGGCATGCTGTACCTGTACTATACCGGCAATGTCAAGCACCCCGGCGAATATGACTACATCAAGCAGGGGCGCGGGCACAATGTCTGCCTTGCCACCAGCCGCGATGCCATCCATCTGGACAACAAGCGCTGCCTGATGTACAACCAGGATTATCCCGCCGGGCTGACCTGCCATGTGCGCGATCCCAAAGTGTTTGCACTGGATGGGCGCTACTATATGGTGCTGGGTGCCCGAACACTGGACGACCACGGCGAAGTGCTGGTGTTTGAAAGCGCCGACAAGCTGCACTGGAACCACATCAACACCATCACTACCCCCAAAGCCTTTGGCTACATGTGGGAATGCCCCGACCTGTTTGAGCTGGACGGCCAGTGGTTTTTAGTGGTGTCGCCCCAGGGCATTGCCTGCCAGAACGTGTACGGCTGCGGTTACTTTGCCCTGCAGGGTGACTGGCGCACCGATTGCACATTGAGCGAATTCCACGCCCTGGACGATGGCTTTGACTATTACGCGCCCCAAAGCTTTGCCGCCGCGGATGGCCGCCGCATCCAGTTTGGCTGGATGGGCATGCCGGATGCCGATTACACCAACCCCACCGTGGAGTATGGCTGGCAACACTGCCTGACCCTGCCCCGCGTGTTGACCCAGGACGGCAATGGCTGCCTGCTGCAAGCCCCTGCCGCCGAGCTGAACGCCCTGCGCGGCGAAGCCCGCCAGCCGGCAGACGGCGAAACGGTTGAAACGGACCCCTGCTTTGACCTGACCGCCTCCCCCGCCGGGGATTTTGTCCTGACCATTGCCAACGGCCTGACCCTGACTTACACCGAAGCGGACCGCACCTGTACCCTGCGCTTTACCGATGCAGCGATTGCCGCCGGGCGCACCGAGCGCAAGGCTGTGCTGGATGCCCCCTGCCGCAGCCTGCGTGTTGTGGGGGATGCTTCCTCGCTGGAAATATTCCTGAACGACGGTGCCGCGGTACTTTCCACCCGGTATTACCCGGCAGCGGGCAAGGTTGCCGTGCAGCTTTGCGGTGCAGGCAGCACCCTGTATTCCCTTTCGATTTAACGGAGGACATTCCATGGCACATGATACCTTGTATGCGATCGGCGAAGCGCTGATCGATATGATTCCGTCCAAAACCGGCTGTTCCTTTGCCGAGGTTCCCTCTTTCAGCCCCCGTGTGGGCGGCGCGCCCGCCAACGTGTGCGGTGCTTATGCCCGCCTGGGTGGGGATTCTGCCCTGCTGACCCAGCTGGGAGATGACCCGTTCGGCCACAAGATCATTGATGAACTGGCTGCCTGCGGCATTGATACCAGCCACATCTGTTTGACGGACAAAGCCAACACCGCCCTGGCTTTTGTTTCGCTGGAAGCGGACGGCAACCGGACGTTCAGTTTTTACCGCAAGCCCTCAGCCGATTTGCTGTACGCCCCGGAGCAGGTGGATACCAGCCTGTTTGCCAACGCCTATGCCCTGCATTTTTGCAGCGTTGCCCTGGTGGAAAGCCCCATGCGGGAAGCCCACAAAACTGCCATTGCCGCAGCCCGCAGCGCCGGGACTATCATTGACTTTGACCCCAACCTGCGCTTTCCGCTGTGGCCGGACCGTGATGCTTTGCGCCGCACGGTGCTTGAGTTCCTGCCGCTGGCCGATGTGGTCAAAATCTCGGACGAAGAGCTGGAATTTCTGACCGGCACCAGTGATATTGAAGCCGCCCTGCCCAGCCTGTTTGTTGGCCATGTACAGCTGGTGCTCTACACCTGCGGCAGCGCCGGTGCCCACGCTTACACCCGCACCGCCCACGGCTTTTCCGCCAGCAAGCCGGTAAAGGCCGTGGATACCACCGGCGCCGGGGACGGGTTCATCGGCTCGTTCTTGTGGCAGCTGCACAAAAACGGGGTGGACCGCGCCGCCCTGCCCGCTCTGCAGGCGGACCAGCTGAACCAGTGGCTGGATTTTTCCAACCGGTTCTGCGGTTACAGTGTGCAGCGCTACGGTGCCATTGACAGCTACCCCACCATCGACCAGCTGTAACTTTCTGCCATTCTCTGCTATTTCATCATAAAGCAGCCGCCCGGTACAGGTTTTGCACCGGGCTGCTGCGTTTGTATCTTTTTACAAAGTGCCCACCTGCCCACAGGATTTCCTGTCAGCAGGCGGGTTTTGCTTATTCTTCGGCCGGTTCCCCGCGCAGCTTGCGGTATTGCGCAGGGGATTGGCCGATTTCTTTTTTGAACACTCGGCTGAAGTACAGCGGGTTGTCATACCCAACGATCTCAGATATCTCTTTTACGTTATAGTTCGTATGTTCCAGCAGACTTTGTGCATTGACCATGCGCAGTGAAAGAACATACTGTGCGGGCGACATACCCATATACTGCCGGAAGTTATGGATGAACCAGTTGGTGCTGACATGCAGCGATTCGGCATAGGCGTCAATGCTGATTTTTGTGTTGTAATTCTCATTAAAATAAGCAGCCGCCACTTCAATCTGTTCCTGCATGCTGCCGGCCACCTTGGGCTTTTCATGCTGCTGGCGGCTGACGAGAAGCAGCATATCATTGAACAGCGAAGCAATATAATCCTCGTACCCAAAGCGGCAGAGCTGCAGTTCCTGAATAATTTTGCGGAACAGCGCTTTGTATTCCGGCAAGACCCCGCTGTAAAACACATGCTCCTCCAGCGAGATCCCGTGGTAGGTCAGAATATTTTTTACATCGTTGCCGGTAAAATGAATCCAGAATACCTCAGGGTGATCTTCCAGGTAATACACATACTTTTGTATCTCGTCCGGCTTATACAGCACCATGTTCCCGGCGCTTACCACCTGTTCCACACCGTCAAACCAAAAATGTGCTTTGCCGTTGGCAACGTACAAAATCTGGTAGTCACGCCGGCCTTTCTGCCAATAGGTCGGCAGCCTTTTGCGCGTTTTCAGGCGGTAAGTCCCGCAGCTGCCCACAATGAGCGGGGCCGAATAATCCTTGAAATCCAAGCGGGAGTTATTCAGATAGCCGGCGTTAATGTACACAAAAATCACTCCTCGTTTTTGTCAATTTCGCGCGTACAAACTTTGCTTTTGGCGGTTTCTGCCCCAAATCCATTGATTTTGTGTATGTTTGGTCCCAACCTGTTTATGTCTTTGTTCCCTATGGAAATTGTATAATATTTTCAAACGGAACGCAAGTTGTATTGTTCAAATCACAGGAGGACCGCCATGGTTATCCCACAGTATTACGAAAACCCACACATTTTGCATGTAAACACCATGCCAAACCGTGCCTATTTTATCCCGGATGCCCGCCGCAATGACGCCCTTGTGGAACACCGGGAAACATCACAGCGGTTCCAGCTGCTGAACGGGACCTGGCAGTTCCGCTATTACCACAGCATTTATGATTTACAGGACCCATTTTATGCCCCCGGCTGTGACTTGGCGGATTATGATACCATTCCGGTACCCAGCGTATGGCAGAACTACGGATACGATCACCACCAGTACACCAACATCCGCTATCCCTTCCCCGCGGATCCTCCGTATGTGCCCAAAGAAAACCCCTGCGGTGCTTATCTTTATGATTTTGACTACCAGCAGGACGAAGTTGCCCCGCGCGCCTACCTGAACTTTGAGGGTGTTGCTTCCTGTTTTTATGTCTGGCTGAACGGCAAGTTTGTGGGTTATAGCCAGGTTGCACACTCCACCAGTGAATTTGACGTGACCGCATTGCTGCAAAACGGCAGCAACCACCTGGCCGTACTGGTGCTGAAATGGTGCGACGGCAGTTACATGGAAGACCAGGACATGTTCCGCATGAACGGTATTTTCCGTGATGTTTACCTGCTGTGCCGCCCGGAACAGCATATCCAGGACTATTTTACCACCACCGGGATCCTACCGGACCGCGCAGACATCAGAGTCCGCCTACGCTACCGCGATTTGGCCGTTGCCACCCGCATTACCATTTACGATGCGGCCGGTACCCTGATCGGCACTGCTGCCCCGGCAGCGAACCCCGATGATGAAGCCTTTCCCTACTGCGCGGTCATCCCGGTCCCTGCCCCGATTCTGTGGAATGCCGAACAGCCGTATCTTTATACCCTTGTGCTGGAAACGGCCTGCGAAACCATCACGGATCGTGTTGGCATCCGGGAAGTTCATGTGGCAGATAACCAGATTTTTGTCAACGGCCACTCCATCAAAATCCACGGCGTCAACCGGCATGAATCTGATCCCGTCACCGGTTATACCATCGGGCTGGAACAGACCAAGACCGACCTTGCCATGATCAAGCGGCACAATTTTAACGCCATCCGCACCAGCCATTACCCGGATGTCCCCTATTTTTATCAGCTCTGCGATGAATACGGATTTTTTGTGATTGACGAAGCGGATAACGAAAGCCACGGTGCATCGGAACTGTACTGTGACGGCAATGTTGACTGGAGCAATCATGTTGAGCACTGGAACGAGCCGATTTCCGACAACCCGGAATTTACCGAGGCCACCGTGGACCGCACACGCCGCTGTGTGGAGCGCGATAAAAACCGCCCCTGTGTGATCATCTGGTCTATGGGCAACGAAAGCGCTTACGGCTGCACCTTTGAGGAAGCTCTGGCCTGGACCAAACAGTTTGACCCCACCCGCCTGACCCATTACGAAAGTGCCCAGTATCACAGCCAGAAGCGCAAGTATGATTTTTCCAACATTGATCTGTTCAGCAACATGTATCCTTCCTTGGAAAGCATTCAGGCGTTCCTTGACCAGCAGCCGGACAAGCCTTACCTGATGTGCGAATACTGCCATTGCATGGGTAACGGCCCCGGCGACCTGGAAGATTACTTCCAGTTTATCCAAAGTCATCCCGGTCTCGTGGGCGGCTTGCTGTGGGAATGGTGCGACCACGGCATCTACAAAGGCAAAGCCCAGGATGGGCGCTCCATCTTTTATTATGGCGGCGACCACGGCGAGTGGCCCAACGATGGCAATTTCTGCATGGACGGCCTTGTTTACCCGGACCGCCGCCCCCACACCGGCCTGCTGGAGTTCAAAAACATTTACCGCCCAGCGCGCGTGACCCATTATGACCAAAGCACCGGCACCCTGACCCTGCACAACTACATGGATTTTGTGGATTTGACCGATTACGCCACGTTGAGCTATGAGCTCAACTGTGATGGTCAGGTGGTTTCGGCAGGCAGTGTTCCTTTCCCGGGTGGATTCCGGCTGCCGCCGCACGCGGATGGCACTCTGCCATTGCCGCTGGATGTACCGGCCAAGGGCAAATGCTTTGTGAACATCTTTTACCACTGCAAACAGGATGGCGCACTGATCAAAGCTGACCACCTGCTTGGCTTTGATGAAATTCCTTTGCAAAATAGCGACCCCCGCAACCAGGATGCCGTGCAGCTGCTGGGCCGCCCCGCCGGGGATGGGCTCATCACCATCCGCGAAACAGACCGTATGCTGGTTCTCAGCTGTGAGCAGTTCACCTATGTGTTCAACAAGTTGACCGGCCTGTTTGACAAAATGACCTTTGCCAATGAACCGCTGCTGGATCAGCCCATGGGCTTTAATGTCTGGCGTGCCCCAACGGACAATGATCGCAAGCTGAAAGCTGACTGGTATGCCGCCCATTATGACCATGCTGCCACAAACGCTTACCATACGGAATATACCGTAACGGCAAGCGGTGTAACCCTGCACACCCACGTTGGGATTGCTGCAATTTGCGTGCAGAAGTTCCTGGACCTGGATGTAACCTGGACCGTTGCCAACAACGGCAGTGTAGGCCTTGCCCTGCATGCCAAACGCAACACAGTCTTCCCGGAGCTGCCGCGCTTTGGTCTGCGGCTGTTCCTGCCGCAGGAGATGTCCCAGGTCAATTATTACGGCATGGGCCCCATGGAATGTTACTGCGACAAGCACCATGCCGCCAGCCACAACAGCTACACCGCTACAGTCTGGCAGCTGCACGAAGATTACATCCGCCCGCAGGAAAACGGCAGCCATTTTGACTGCGATTACGTTATGTTGGCCGGAGATGCCGTGCGCCTGACCGCTGTGGGCACGCAGCCTTTCAGCTTTAATGCTTCCCACTACACACAGGAGGAACTGACCCGGAAAGCCCACAATTATGAACTGGAACCCTGCAGCAGCACTGTTTTGTGCCTGGATTATGCCCAGAACGGCATTGGCTCCGAAAGCTGCGGCCCCCGCCTGCTGGAGCAGTACCGCCTGGATGACGCCACCTTTAATTTTGGCCTGCGCCTGTTCCCGGAAAAGAAATAATACACACCCTCTACACTTCAAAAAGAATGGAGAACGAACATGTCTGAAAGTACAGAAAAACGCTATTTGAAATGGTATAACAAAATTGGGTATGGCTCCGGCGATATTGCCGGCAACGTGGTTTACGCGTTCCTGTCCTCCTTTGTCATGATCTACCTGACCAACACGGTAGGGCTGGACCCCGGCATTGTCGGCACATTGATTGCGGTTTCCAAACTGCTGGACGGCGTAACCGATGTCTTCTTTGGTTCCCTGATTGACAAAACCCATTCCAAACTCGGCAAGGCCCGCCCCTGGATGCTGTACGGCTATATTGGCTGCGCTGTTACGCTGGTTGCCATTTTTGCCATTCCGGAAAGCCTGGGTCAGTTTGCCCAGTACGCCTGGTTCCTGATTGCCTACACCCTGCTGAACGCTGTGTTCTACACCGCCAATAACATCGCGTATTCTGCCCTTACAGCCCTTGTTACCAAAAACAGCGCCGAGCAAGTGGAAATGGGCTCCTACCGCTTCATGTTTGCCTTTGCCACCAGTCTGCTCATCCAGTCCATCACTCTGGGCGGTGTCACCGCTTTGGGCGGCGGTGTTCAGGGCTGGCGCACCATCGCCATCATTTACGCTATCATTGGCTTGATCGTCAACACCGTCTCGGTTTTTTCCGTCAAAGAGCTTCCGGAAAGCAAACTGGTGAACACCAATGATAAAAACGAGATTGCCAAGGATGAAAAATACAACCTGATTGAAGCCGCTAAACTGCTGGGCTCCAACAAATATTACATGATGATCTGTGTCACCTACATTTTGCAGCAGATCTACACCGCCATGATCGGCATGGGCACCTATTACGCCATCTATATCTTTGGCAACGAGAACCTGTTCGGCGTTTTCTCCTGGGCCATCAATATTCCGCTGATCCTTGCACTGATCTTTACCCCCATGCTGGTCGCCAAATGGCATGGTATGTACAGGCTGAACGTGATGAGTTACGGCCTTGCCACCATCAGCCGCGCTTTGGTTGCCGTAGCCGGATTTATGGGGGCCAGTGGCAATGTTGGTCTGATGCTGCTGTTCACCGCCATTGCCGCCCTGGGCCAGGGTCCCTGGCAGGGTGATATGAACGCCGTGATCGCTGCCTGCTCAGAATACACGTGGCTGACCAAGCACAAGCGCGTGGATGGCACCATGTACTCCTGCACTTCCCTTGGTGTCAAGCTGGGCGGCGGCATCGGCACTGCCATTACCGGCTGGCTGCTGGCCGCCAGCGCTTTCGACAGAGCCCTGGCTGTTCAGCCGGACTCCTGCATCAATATGCTTAAAATCATGTACCTCATCATTCCGTTTGTGTTGGATGCCATCATCACCTTTATCCTTTCTCGTATGAAGGTGGAGGAAGCCAACGAAAAACTGCGCACCGAACTGAACCACTGATATTCTCCATTCTCCTTCCCGCCCGCAGCCCCAAAGATTCTTTAGGACTGCGGGGCTATTTTATACGAAAAAGGCGCGCTCTATGCAAAAATAGCATAGAGCGCGCCTCTGTATGTTTTATCTGATATTAAAGTTTCTTCAGTGCCTTCTTTTCGAAGGAACAAAATATCCCCGTAAAATCATCACAGATGCAGCACGCGGTCCTTGATTTCGGCGGTGCGGCCCTGGTTCCAGAACTGGGTACCGATGTAGCCGCAGGTGCGGCGGGCAACGTTCAGCTTGCTCTGGTCGCGGTTATGGCAGTGCGGGCACTCCCACACCAGCTTGCCGTCGTCCTCCACGATCTTGATCTCGCCGTCATAGCCGCACACCTGGCAGTAGTCGCTCTTGGTGTTCAGCTCGGCGTACATGATGTTATCATAGATGAACTGCATCACTTTAATGACAGCTTCCAGGTTATCCTGCATATTGGGCACTTCCACATAGCTGATGGCGCCGCCCGGAGACAGGCGCTGGAACTCACTTTCAAACTTCAGCTTGGTGAACGCATCGATCTGCTCGGTCACATGCACATGGTAGCTGTTGGTGATATAGTTGCGGTCCGTAATGCCCGGCACAATGCCAAACCGCTTTTGCAGGCACTTGGCAAACTTGTAGGTGGTGGATTCCAGCGGGGTGCCGTACAGCGAGTAATCAATATTTTCAGCGTTTTTCCACTCGTTGCACTTATCATTCATGTGCTGCATCACACTCAGGGCAAAGGGCTTTGCGGCGGGATCGGTATGGCTCTTGCCGGTCATATATTTGCAGCATTCATACAGGCCCGCATAGCCCAGGCTGATGGTGGAGTAGCCGCCGTACAGCAGCTTATCAATGGGCTCGCCCTTTTTCAGGCGGGCCAGAGCGCCGTACTGCCACAGAATGGGTGCCGCATCGGACAGGGTACCCTTAAGGCGGTTATGGCGGTACTGCAAGGCGCGGTGGCACAGTTCCAGGCGCTCATCAAAAATTTTCCAAAATTTATCCGGCTCACCGCCGGAGGACAGGGCCACATCCGGCAGGTTGATGGTAACAACGCCCTGATTGAAGCGGCCATAGTACTTCGGCTTGCCCGGCACATAGTTCTGGGCGTTGGCCACGTTGTTCCAGCCATTGCCGGAACGGTCAGGGGTCAAAAAGCTGCGGCAGCCCATGCAGGTAAATACATCGCCGTTGCCCTCGGTCTCACCCTTAGACAGCTTGTATTCCTTCATCTTCTTTTCGCTGATATAGTCCGGCACCATGCGCTTTGCGGTGCATTTGGCGGCCAGCTTGGTCAGGTAGAAATAGGGGGTGCCTTCGCGGATATTATCGTCTTCCAGCACATAGATCAGCTTGGGGAATGCGGGGGTGATCCAGACGCCCTTTTCATTCTTAACACCCTGGTAGCGCTGGCGGAGCATTTCTTCCACGATAATGGCAAGGTCAGATTTCAGGCGCTGGTTTTCGCCCGCTTCGTTCAGGTACATGAATACCGTGATGAACGGTGCCTGGCCGTTGGTGGTCATCAGGGTAACGACCTGGTACTGGATGGTCTGCACACCGCGCTTGATTTCCTCGCGCAGACGGGCTTCAACGATCTGGGAGAGCTTTTCTTCACCGGGATCAATGCCCAGTTCCTTCATCTCCGCTTCGGTATCGCGGCGGATCTTTTTGCGGCTGATATCCACAAACGGTGCCAGGTGGGTCAGGCTGATGCTCTGGCCGCCGTACTGGTTGGATGCCACCTGCGCAATGATCTGGGTGGCAATGTTGCAGGCCGTGGAGAAAGAATGCGGTTTTTCGATGAGGGTACCAGAAATAACCGTGCCGTTCTGCAGCATGTCGTCCAGGTTGACCAGGTCGCAGTTGTGCATATGTTGGGCGTAATAGTCAGCATCATGGAAATGAATGATGCCATCCTCATGTGCCTTTACAATCTCGGCAGGCAGCAGCATACGCATGGTCAGGTCCTTGCTGACCTCGCCGGCCATATAATCGCGCTGAACGCTGTTGACGGTCGGGTTTTTATTGGCGTTTTCCTGCTTGACTTCCTCATTGTTGCACTCGATGAGGGACAGAATGCGGTCGTCGGTGGTGTTATGGGTACGGCGCAGGCTCTGCACATAGCGGTAGGTGATATATTTGCGGGCCACCTCATACGCTTTGGTCTGCATGATGGCGTCTTCCACCAGATCCTGGATCTCCTCCACGTTCATGGCGTGGTTGCGGCTCTGGCATTCCTGCGCCACATCGTCGGCAATGGCCGTGATCTGTTCCTTGGTCAAGCGCTGGTTGGAGGCAACAACGTTGTTGGCTTTGGTCACCGCTGCAATAATTTTGGATATATCGAAAACGGCCTCGCTGCCGTTGCGCTTGATGATCTTCATGAACTGTTATCTCCTTACCTCAATAAAAGCTGCCGGGTTGATTCCCCACGCCAAAACCGCTCCATGATTTTGGCGAGCGTATTTATTTTACCGCATCGACCCGGCAAAGTCAAGCCAATACACCACAATATATTGTATATAATTTGCTAACAGCACCCATATATGCCATATAGCGCGATGGGACGTTCAAAAAGATTGCAAAACAAAACGCCGAAAAAAGCGCTGGCTTTTTGGGTAAAATAGGCACTTTTTTCAAAGCTGCGATGATATGTGATTTTATTGTTCCCTGGCCGCTTGCTTTTGCCCGGCACGGCTGGTATACTGGTGCAAGGCACCTGCCTATTGTGATGATTTGCCGCAGCACCATACAAGATATAGTGTTGCATTTTATAAGGAGGCTCCCCGCGTGAACTACGCAACCATAAAATACTGTGATATTGCCAACGGCACGGGCGTGCGTACCAGTCTGTTTGTTTCCGGCTGCCGCCGCCACTGCCCGGAATGTTTTAACGCCGTTGCCTGGGATTTTGGTTATGGCCTGCCCTTTGATAAAGCCGTGCGCAATAAAATTTTGGGCAGCCTTGCCCCGGATTATATTGATGGGCTTTCCCTGTTGGGCGGCGAACCCTTTGAGCCGGAAAACCAGCGTGCGCTGGTGCCGTTCCTGCACGAAGTACGGGTGTTGTACCCCCACAAAACCATCTGGTGCTACACCGGCAATGTATACGAAACCGAACTTTTGCAGCCCAGCCACGCCCGCTGCGAAGTGACGGACGAGATGCTGAGCCTGATCGATGTGCTGGTGGACGGCGAATTCATCCCCGCGCAGCACGATATTTCGCTGCGGTTCCGCGGCTCCGGCAACCAGCGCATCATTGACTTGAACGCCACCCGCGCCGCCGGGCACACCGTACTGTGGCAGGATGATGCCGCCATTTACGATCAGAAAATTCAGATAAGAGGCGATCGCAAGGTCACCGTTTTTTCTTGGAGTGCTTCCGGGAACTGCATCGACTGTTTCCATGCCCTTCAGATAAACCGGAGCTTTGGTTGTACAGAGCTTATGGACGATCAGTTTCCTGCCTTTGGCATCTACAGCATTTGACAGGGTGTGGTAAGCGGCCTGTGCTTCTTTATAGAATGGGTCAGTCGGATCATCCGTATAGATGCAGGCAACTTCACCGGGACGGACGAAGCAGGCGACATCATCGATATGTCCATTTGTCTCGTCGGGATCGATGCCGTCCTTGATCCAGATGATCGTATCGACATTCAGATAATCTTTTAATTTCTGCTCGATCTGAGCTTTTGTGAGATGAGGATTTCTTCCCTTTGACAGCAGGCACATCTCGGTGGTGATCAGTGTACCTTCCCCATCGACATGAAAAGAGCCGCCCTCTAATACGAAATCATCAGTTCGGTAAGAATCAATCTGTTCCAGTTCGCAGATCTTGGATGCGATCTGATCATCCTTATCCCATGGAAAATACAATCCGTCGACCAGTCCGCCCCAGGCATTAAAGGTCCAGTCACAGGCACGGGTTTTGCCTTTATCATTTATCAGAAAAGTTGGTCCCATATCTCTGCACCATGCATCGTTACTGCTCATTTCAACGATCCGTACGCCGGCAGGCAGCATGGTTTTTGCATGTTCATATTGTGCGGCAGATACGCACATTGTAACAGGTTCGAATTCTGAGATCGCAGCAGCTACATTTGCAAATGTTTTTTGTGCCGGTTTCGCACCGGCTCTCCAGTTGTCGGTTCGTTCCGGCCAGATCATAAAGATCTGCTTTTGTTCTTCAAATTCTCCCGGCATACGGAAACCGTCAGCCTTTGGGGTCGAGTTTGTAATAAGTTTCGCCATTCCTGTATCCTCCTTGTATCGCAAATAAAATATCCATATCGTGTTTGAAAAATCATCTCTTGCAGGCAGGAGATTTTTCAGTCTTATATTTGATAAAACAAAAAAAGGAGCAACTCATTTTCTGAATTGCTCCGTTGCATGTGTCTGTATTTATTTCTTATTACGATAGCACAGAGATTATTGAAAATCAATATGGAATTGGATCTTACAGATCATTTACCCGTCCCATGAACAGGATCATTCCGGTATCCTGATCTTCAATGACATAGACAAATGGCTGGTCAACGATGAAGTTATAGGTTTCTTCCGGTGGCATCATAGCAGTTTCCTTTATTATGATATCCGTCTCCGCGGCAGCCTTTGTTCCGTTTTCATCAACGATCACTTTTGCTTTGTGAGAAACGGAAGATACCGCGATGCCATCTGCGATCTTTGAGAAATCAGCAGAAGCATATGCAGACCGGATTCCAAGTCTGTTCAGGATATCATCCAGACCGTTGATACTCTGTTCATCTGTGAATTTTGGAAGCTGAATGGTCTCTATCTCAGGAGAATCAGCATTATCCAGAGAGTCGATAAGTGCCTGTTTCTCATCACTGCTTAAAGCATCGAACAGGTTGGTGATCGTATCGCCTTCTTTAGATGGAAGGAATACTTTCATTACAACAGAATCACCATCGTAAGGAAGTACGATTCCTTTTATCGATCCGCTATCCGCATAAGAGAATCGTTCATCGTACAGATGCATCATTGGTACGGTAGAATCTCCGTTTGTTCCGTGAAAAGTATCATCGTATGTGTTACCCTCTGTA
>OMAY01001048.1_pt1 | contig 13919 bp, 8 predicted proteins | sample 1673611 | NCBI WGS metagenome assembly OMAY01 (sample SAMEA103958117, study PRJEB25191) | human gut metagenome | biome: human-associated habitat [ENVO:00009003]; feature: intestine environment [ENVO:2100002]; material: feces | place: Germany | collected 2013/2015
GGTACACAAGCTGATAGCCGAAGTAATCGAAGAAATGGGCATGGAAGACAAAGCAGTAGGTATCTCCCCCGTGGGATGTGCCGTGTTCATCTATAACTATCTGGATATTGACTGGCAGGAAGCCGCACACGGACGTGCACCCGCTCTTGCCACTGCGATCAAGCGCCTGTGGCCGGACAGACTGGTATTCACTTACCAGGGAGACGGTGACTTGGCATGTATTGGTACGGCAGAAACAATCCATGCACTGAACCGCGGTGAGAATATCACCATCATCTTCATCAACAACGCCATTTATGGTATGACGGGTGGACAGATGGCTCCTACTACCTTGGTCGGCATGAAGACTTCTACCAGTCCTTACGGACGTGATGTTCATTTGCACGGTTATCCGCTGAAGATGGCAGATATCGCCGCACAACTGGAAGGAACCGCTTACGTTACCCGCCAGAGTGTACAAACAGTCGGTGCTATCCGCAAAGCAAAGAAAGCCATCCGCAAAGCATTCGAAAACTCCATGGCAGGCAAAGGCTCCAACCTGGTAGAAATCGTTTCTACTTGTAACTCCGGTTGGAAACAGACACCTGCGCAATCTAACAAATGGATGGAAGAGCACATGTTCCCGTTCTATCCGCTGGGTGACTTGAAAGACAGATAAATCAGTTAACAAGGAAACGAGGGAACAAGTTAACAAGGAGGAGATGCTTCCTCGTCAACTTGTCAACTGCAACCTCGTCAACTAAAAGAAAAGAACAATGAAAGAAGAAATCATTATAGCAGGCTTCGGTGGACAAGGCGTATTGTCTATGGGAAAGATTTTGGCATACTCGGGACTGATGGAAGATAAGGAAGTGAGCTGGATGCCCGCTTACGGACCGGAACAACGTGGTGGTACAGCCAACGTTACGGTGATTGTAAGCGATGAGAAAATCTCCTCTCCTATTCTGAGCAAGTATGACGCTGCCATTATTCTGAACCAGCCCTCACTGGAGAAATTCGAAAGTAAGGTAAAGACGGGCGGTATCCTGATTTACGACGGATATGGCATCATCAACCCGCCGACGCGTAAAGATATCAAAGTGTATCGCATCGACGCAATGGATGCGGCCAATGAAATGAATAATGCCAAAGCATTCAACATGATCGTACTGGGTGGATTACTGAAACTGAAACCGATGGTTACGCTGGATAGCGTACTCAGAGGCTTGAAGAAGACCTTGCCCGAACGTCATCATCACTTGATACCGATGAATGAAGAAGCAATTAAAAAAGGAATGGAATTGATTAAAGAGGTATAATTCCATTGACCCTTACGATAAATCAATAAGCCCTTGCAACAGTTTCTTTTTGCAAGGGCTTATTTTATAAGTTACCATATTTATATCAAAGAAATAAAAAGTACGTTTGTAAAAATAGGCAAAAAAGGCTGAATTCCGCAAGCGAATAATTTTTTATTGTATCTTTGCGCCTAATTATGAGACGCATTCTACTGACATATATACTTCTATTCGTATTGGGATTGCTGGCAGCACAGGCACAGCGGCCACTCAATACATTGGATAATCGTGACCGCTATGGGAATCAGGTTGACCCGTCAACACAACCAGATAGCCTGGATACCAGCACTGACGTTCAAAGTATTCCGCCTAAACTCTATATGTGGCAATTAAGCGAGACTCTAGGTAACCGGACCATCGTTCCTGCCGACACTCTTTCCTTGAATTTCCAGAATACAAACCTGGTAGACGGTATGACGGGACAATATAATTTCCTGGGTAACCTCGGCTCTCCCCGTCTTTCACGTATATTCTTTGATCGTGAAAGCACCGAACCGACTATTTTTATGACGCCATTCTCCAGTTTCTTTGTTCGTCCCGATCAGGTATTCTTCACCAACAGTAATGTTCCTTATACAAATCTGACTTATTATAAAGCGGGTAATAAGGTAAACGGTGAAGAGCGATTCAAATCTTATTTTTCTGTCAATGTAAACAAACGGTTGGCATTTGGCTTCAATTTCGATTACCTGTACGGACGTGGATACTACTCCAATCAGTCTACTTCGCACTTCAATGCCGGCATATTCGGAAGTTATATTGGCGAACGCTACCAACTGCAAGCTGTCTACAACAACTTCTTCATGAAGATGAATGAAAACGGCGGTATAGCTAATGACGGTTACATTACCCGCCCCGATACAATGGCTGACGGTAAGAAAGAATACGAATCCACCACTATTCCTGTGAAGCTGGAGCAAACTTCCAACCGTAACAAAGACTTCTATATTTACCTTACGCAACGCTATCGGTTAGGATTCAAGCGGAGAGTATTGAAAGAAGTAGCCCAAAACAATAGCGTTAAACAGAACTTTGCTCCCACGGCAGCATCTACTGCCATGATTCCCGACACTGCCATTACAGACAGTTTAGGTATGGATCGTTTAGGTGCTGACAGTTTAGGCACCGACAGTCTTTCAGCAGAAAGGCTTGCAATGAAAAAAAGCCTGAGTCTGGATAGCCTTAACAACGCCACCGCCTTGGCAGAAGATACCAATTATGTTGAAGAATTCGTCCCTGTCACAAGTTTCATTCATACTTTTAAAGTGGAGCGCTCACGCCATCGTTTCCAATCATACAGCGAACCGGAGGGTATGTATGAAAACACTTACTTCAACAAAAACGGAAGTGTCAGTCGGGACTCCACCACAGCATTCAGCATAAAGAACATCTTTGGCATAGCCCTGTTGGAAGGTTTCAACAAATATGCCAAAGCAGGATTAACCGCTTATATCTCTCATAAGTTCAGCCGTTATGACCTGATGAATGCAGATTCCATGACGGTAGACCGCTTCACAGAACAAGAAATATTTGTAGGCGGTGAACTTGCCAAACGACAAGGTAAAGTCCTTCACTATTCCATAGATGGTGAAATAGGTATTATGGACAAAGCGCTGGGGCAATTCCGTGTACATGGTAATATGGATTTGAATTTCCGATTGGGAAAAGATACAGTAAACCTTATCGCACGAGGTTTTGTGACGAATACACTCCCATCTTTCTATATGCGGCATTATCACTCCAATCATTTCTTCTGGGACAATGATAATATGGAGAAAGAATTCCGTACCCGTGTAGAAGGCGAATTAAACATTGACCGCTGGGGTACTAATCTTCGTGCCGGTGTAGAAAACGTCAAGAACTATACTTATTTCAACCAGAAAGCTGTACCCGAGCAGTATAGCGGTAATATACAAATACTTTCAGCAACTCTGAAACAGAACTTCCGTGCAGGTATTTTCCATTTGGATAACGAAGTAACCTGGCAAAAGTCAAGCAATGAAACAATTCTCCCATTGCCACAACTTTCACTATACTCCAATTTATACATCCTGACCAAGTTAGCGAAGAAAGTTCTTACGGTGCAATTGGGAGCCGATGTACGCTATTTCACCAAATATAATGCACCGGCCTATACGCCTGCCGTTCAGCAATTCCACCTGCAACCGGAAAACGATCAGGTAGAGATAGGTGGTTATCCTATAGTGAACATTTATGCAAACCTGCAACTGAAGCGTACACGGCTATTCGCTATGTACTCTCACGTAAATCAAGGCATGGGTACACGTAACTCTTTCCTCGTACCGCATTACCCCATCAACCCGAGTCTGCTAAAGATAGGTGTTTCATGGAACTTCTACGATTAAAACTCTTTCCACATGAGAATCCCGAAAGCCAGAATACTGAAATACGCAGCTATGGGTATAATAGCCGCTTTCATTGCTACCTTCTTTTTAAAGAAGGAGAAGCAGCAAGGGCAGCCGCGTGACTATGCAGAAATCGCAGCCGAGAAAATAATCCGCGCTGCCACAGAATACAACTCCATCAGCTTCTATGTTGACGGAGATACCTTATCGGGCTTTCATTATGAACTGATAGAAGCGTTTGCCCGTGACCATGGCTGGAAGGCTGCCATCACTCCCGAAATGAGTTTTGACAAACGGCTGGAAGGACTTGCAACAGGCGAGTTCGATGTTATCGCTTATGGTATTCTAGCCACCAGTGAACTGAAAGACTCTTTGCTCCTTACTACTCCGATTGTACTTAATAAACAGGTTCTCGTACAACGCAAAGCCACATCTCCCACTGACTCTTTATTCGTTAAAAGTCAGTTAGACCTGGCAGGCAAAACCCTGCACGTAGTGAAAGGATCACCTTCCATCCTCCGTATTCGCAATCTGGGAAACGAAATTGGTGACACTATATATATTAAGGAAATAGATAAATACGGTTCGGAACAGCTGATATCACTTGTAGCTCATGGGGATATAGATTATGCCGTATGCGATGAAAGCATCGCCCGTGCCGTAACGGACAGTATTCCACAGATAGATATCAATACCGATATCAGTTTTACCCAGTTCTATTCCTGGGGAGTCAGCAAACAATCACCTGTTCTATTGGACAGCCTTAACAGCTGGCTTCAGACTTTTCGGAACAGTGATGAGTTTAAATCTATCTACCGTAAATACTACCGGACTTCGAATCAGAGATAAGTTCCTCTCAAACAATCTTATACAATAAAACCGGAAGTTCCCTGTGCGAAACTTCCGGTTTTATTCTTTTCCATTCTTAGTTTCATGCCTTGGAACTGTCAGTTTCATTGCTTGGAACTGCTAGTTTCATCCGGTGAAACTACTGGTTTCACACCGAGAAACTATTAGTTTCATGCCTTGAAACTAATAGTATCAAGCAAGGCTCTCTACTTCCCGAAGCCACATCTCTGATGATGCATCGCTTGGCATACGCCAATCCCCGCGCGGACTGATGGAAATACTACCTACTTTAGGTCCGTCCGGCAGACAAGAGCGCTTAAATTGTTGATTGAAGAAGCGGCGGAAGAATGTCTGCAACCATTTCTTGATTGTCTCTTCATCATACACGTCCTTAAATGTACGCACTGCAAGGAAGAATATCTTGGAAGGACGGAAACCACAACGAAGGAAATAATACAGAAAGAAATCATGCAGCTCATAAGGACCTACCAGATCTTCCGTTATCTGTTTGATATTGCCGTTTTCATCTGCCGGAATCAATTCAGGACTAATCGGAGTATCCACAATATCCAGCAGCGTCATGCGCGAAGCTTCGTCCATATCATTCTCGGCTACCCATTTCACCAGATACTTAACCAAAGTCTTAGGCACACTTCCATTCACACCATACATGGACATATGATCTCCATTATAAGTAGCCCAGCCCAATGCCAGTTCCGAAAGATCGCCCGTACCAATTACCATTCCCCAAGTCTGGTTGGCAATATCCATCAGTATCTGCGTACGCTCGCGTGCCTGAGCATTTTCATAAACTACATCATGCACATCGATATCATGGTCTATATCTTTGAAATGCTGAATACAAGCTTCCTTGATGCTGACCTCACGAACGGTGATTCCTAAAGAATTCATCAAATCCAGAGCATTCGTATACGTGCGGTCTGTTGTTCCAAACCCCGGCATTGTTACACCGATAATATCTTTACGAGACCATCCCAATTTATCGAAGGTTTTGACACACACCAGTAATGCCAATGTAGAATCCAACCCACCGGAAATGCCGACCACCGCACTCTTGGCAGCAGTGTGTACCAGACGCTGAGCCAAACCGGAAACTTGTATAGAGAATATTTCCTCGCAACGCTCGTTCAACTCAACTCCTTGCGGCACAAAAGGATGAGGGTCAAAACAACGCGTCAGGTTTAGTTCTTTGCTATTTACATATTCTGTGGAAACACGTACCGCCTCTCCCGGTGCGCAATGCGCCCGACAAGCGGAAAAAGTTGTATTAACTCGACGTTCCGTGCGCAAATGTTCCACATCTATTTCACTGATAATCACCTGTCCCTCGAAAGAGAAACGCTTGCTGCGAGCTATCAGGCTGCCATTTTCGAAAATCAGTCCGTTCCCTGCAAACACCACATCCGTAGTAGACTCACCGAACCCACACGAACAGAAAACATAACCGGCAATGCAACGAGCCGACTGCTGGCTGATCAAAGAACACAAATAGTTGTGCTTACCAATCCCTTCATTATCCGCCGACAGATTAAACAGAATTTCCGCACCTTGCAATGCCAGTGAAGAACTGGGCGGAATAGGTGCCCATAAATCCTCACAAATTTCAATGCCGAACGTCGTATCCGCAGTTTCGAACAATAAGTCAGTTCCCATTGGAACCACCTGCCCGCAAAGGCGCACGCTCCTTTCACTTACATCCACAGCGGATGTAAACCAGCGTTTCTCATAAAATTCCTTGTAGTTGGGGAGGTAAGTCTTGGGCACTACTCCCAACACTTTTCCTTTTTGAATTACGACTGCGGCATTCAGCAATACTCCGTTCATCGCTATCGGCATGCCAAGTATGGCTATGATATCCAACTGCCTTGTATTACTTACAATCTGTATCAATCCCATTTCCGCTTCTTCAAGCAATAATTGCTGGGCAAACAAATCACCGCATGTATATCCCGTCACACACAACTCCGGAAAAGCAATGATCTGCACACCTTTCCCCTCGGCTATGATTATTTCCTTTTCAATTTCCCTGGCATTGAACTTACAGTCCGCTACCTTCACACGGGGCACAGCCGCCGCTACCTTTACATATCCGTAATTCATAAGGATGTCATTTAAAAATATGGCGGCAAAAATACGGTTATTTATCCATAAACACAAAATAATCACTTCATTCACCTCAGATATCCAAGATTATTTGTACTTTTAGCAACATTTTTAAAGCACGCCATACAAAACTCATGAGAGCTCCTAATACAGTCCATAAATGGTTACTTTCCCTGATACTCCTAATCGGGTGCCTGTCAGTTTCCGCTAAAGAAAAAGAGTATATATTATTCCTCAGTTCTGTCAATGCAGAAGAAGCATGGATTCACGGTTTCCGGAACGAACTTCAAAAACGCTTCCCTTATGAAGGAAATATCGAATTACATGAATACTTCCTGGCAGTCCCGGTGCTTACCAATGAAGAAGAAGTCAAACAAGCCCAAGATAATCTTCTGCAAACATTTCCTACACCACCTAAAGTTGTCATAATCGTAGGAGATCCGGGCTGGTTGGTCAGTGCGCCCATTTTCGACGGCCCCTGGAAAAATATCCCTGTCATACTTTGCTATTCACGCGGACGAGTTCCCTCTACTCTGCAAACATTATTGGCAAAAACTCCTTTGACAGAAGCAAACAGCATCCCTATCGAAGAATTTAACAAAAACTACAATATCACCGTACTGAAACAACCTTATTACATCAAGGAAACTCTGACACTCATCAAACAGCTTCAGCCGGAAGTCAACCGGATTGCTTTTATTTCCGACAACCGCTATATCAGCACAGTTACCCGCCAAGCCGTGAGTGCGGTGATGCAAAAAGATTTTCCTGATCTAAAACTGGAACTTTTATCTTCAGAGCAAATAAGTACAGAAGAATTACTGGATACACTTACCAGTTACAAGCAAACCACCGGCGTCATCTATTACGCATGGCTCCGGCAATATGGAAATAACAAGAATTACTATCTGTCGGACCATCTCAAAAAGATACTCCCCAGCTTCCTGGAAGTTCCCGTATTTACATTAGCTGACTTAAACCTGCAAGAAAATCTCTATGCTGGCGGACATTATATCTCTATCCGTGACTTCACGGATACGGTAATGTCCACAATCAGTCGCATCCTATCGGGAGAAACAGCCTCTTCCATTCCTTACCAGAATGGCGGAGTTGCACATACCTATCTGAACTTTGCCGACCTGAAATGGTGCAAGATACCAGAAAATTTATATCCGAAAGACGCTATTTACTTTTTCCAGCCTCCTACTTTCTATCAGCAGTATAAGACTTACATCTGGATGACAATCCTATTTATCGCTTTATTCTTCACCCTATATATCTTCTATTATATTCATTCCCAAAAGCATAAAAAGGAGCTGATTCTTGCAAAGGAACGTGCCGAAGAATCCGACCGTCTCAAATCAGCTTTTCTTGCTAATATGAGTCATGAGATACGCACTCCCCTCAATGCTATCGTGGGCTTTTCCAGTATTCTTGCCGAAACGGCTGATACCCCTGAAAGCCATGAATATATCCGGATTATTGAAGACAACAACTGCCTGTTGCTACAACTCATTAACGATATACTCGACCTGTCCAGGATAGAAGCCGGTTTGCTGGACTTCTGTTATACCGAAGTAGACATCAATGGCTGTATTCGTAAACTTGAAGATGCTTTCCATTTTAGAATGCCTGCAAATGTGGAATGTATTGCAGAGTTTGGCATGAAGAAATGCCACGTCTATACCGAAAAGAATCGTCTGAGTCAAGTACTTGGCAATTATCTCTCCAATGCCATTAAGTACACCACAGAGGGAAGTATCACTGTCGGCTACTATCCACCCAAAGACGGAAACATGCGATTCTATGTGCGGGACACCGGTTGCGGAATTTCTCCTGAAAAGCAGAAAGCTATTTTCCAACGTTTTGTAAAGCTGGATAACTTCAAACAAGGTACCGGCCTTGGCTTATCCATTTGCCAAATGATTGCTGAAAAGATGCATGCCACCGTCGGAGTTTCTTCCGAAATAGGTAAAGGTTCCGAGTTCTGGATAGAAATACCTTACCAGCCAATTCACACTGTTTAACAAAAAGGAGGAAAAAAGAATGGAAATCTTTTGGTAAAATCGAATAAGTCTTTATCTTTGCAAGCGAAATAAAAATGTAATTATTACAAGTTTGAATTAAACGAATATGGAAGTAGTAGTAGAACGATTGCAAGGACATAACATTAAACCCTCGGTACAGCGTATTGCTATCATGAAATATCTTATGGAGCACCGCACACATCCGACGGTAGATGAGATTTATACGGCATTATCTCCTACTATACCGACACTCTCAAAAACTACAGTCTACAACACGCTGAAGATTTTGAGCGAACAAGGAGCCGCACAAACGCTTACCATCGATGAGCGTAACACATGCTATGATGCCGACACCACTCCACATTCACATTTCTTGTGCAAGCGTTGCGGAAGAATCTATGACTTGCCGTGTGACGACGCAATAAAAAAAGTGGTAGATACGGATATGGATGGACACGAAGTGCAGGAAATCCATTATTATTACAAAGGAATCTGTAAACAATGTAAAGAAGACTAACGTTTTTTATAAAACGAACGAATAACTAATTCAATTAAATCAAAAAGAAAATGAAAAAATTTAGATGTACTGTATGCGGTTACGTATATGAAGGTGATGCCGCTCCTGAGAAATGCCCGTTGTGTAAAGCTCCTGCCAGCAAGTTCGTAGAAGTTGTAGAAACCACAGAAGGCGGTCCTCTGTCTTTTGCTGACGAACACGTGATCGGTGTAGCTAAAGGTTGTGATGATGAAATGATTAAAGACCTGAACAACCACTTCATGGGTGAATGTACAGAAGTAGGTATGTATTTGGCTATGAGCCGTCAGGCTGACCGTGAAGGTTATCCCGAAGTAGCTGAAGCTTTCAAGCGTTATGCTTGGGAAGAAGCAGAACACGCTTCTAAGTTCGCTGAACTGTTGGGTGACTGTGTATGGGATACCAAAACTAACCTCGAAAAGAGAATGAACGCTGAGTCAGGCGCTTGCGAAGACAAGAAACGTATTGCCACTCGTGCAAAAGCTCTGAATCTGGATGCTATCCATGACACTGTTCATGAAATGGCAAAAGATGAAGCTCGTCACGGTAAAGGCTTTGAAGGTCTGTACAACCGTTACTTCAAGAAATAATCCTTTTTAGTATTGTATTTTTAGGGAAAGAGGTTGCCGTCTGGTAACCTCTTTTTCTATAATACGATTCATCCCCTCTCAAGTTATCCCACGAAATGTAACACATCATTTGCTATACGTTACATTCCCCTTTTATAAAGGGTTTTTCCTCCATATTATGTTTGCGAGAATATCTGTTTTCAATTACTTTTGTATCACAATTGCTAACCCCAACGTAATTATGAAAACGCTATTATCCATCTTATTCCTTTTCTTTGCAACCTACGGATACAGTCAATCAGAGAAACTATTTACAGTAGACCGTGAATTATCAAACAGCAATATCAATCAGATCTATCAAGCCAAAGACGGAGTTATCTGGATAGCCACCGAAGACGGACTTAATCGTTACGACGGCGCCAAGTTCAGTGTGTACAAACACAAAGAAGGAAACGACAGTTCATTGGTAGATAACAATGTAAGGATACTCTTCGAAGACAGCAAAGGGAACTTCCTGATAGGTACTCAACGCGGGCTACAACTTTACGACCCGTCAACAGACCTCTTTAAAGAAATCCCCATCCTGTACGAAACTGGAATAAACATGAGCGCACATATCAGTACGATCCTGGAGCGTAAGAATGGAGAGTTATTAATAGGAACGTCCGGGCATGCCGTTTATTCACTAACATTAGGAGGAACAGAACCTCTTATCAAAGAGGCGCAACTGCCGGTTCCCAGTTTTTTCATCACCTATCTATTCGAAGACCAAAACGAAAATCTATGGGTTTCTACAGAAGGAAAGGGGTTATACCGCATTGACACGTCAGGTCAAATATATCACTATTTCATCGGAAAAGAGAATGCCTGGAATATAGTAACTTCTATTTGCCTGGATGAAAAAGGGAATATCTATGCCAGTAACATAAACAAAGGAATATTTGTCTACGACCAGCAGAAAGATACTTTTATCCCTATCTCCTGTCCGATACTTCCTAGCCTGCCTATCAATACAATATATGCTGCCGGGCAAGGAAAAATCTATATCGGAACCATAGGGTACGGCATAAAAGTATATGACATACATACACAGAAGATAAAGGAAAGCGAGTTCAGTTTCAGTACTTTCGATTTCAGCAAAGCCGATGTACATGCCATCACAAAGGATCGGGCAGGCAACTTATGGTTGGGTATCAACGGCAAAGGAGTCATGCTTCTTCCGGCTACAACAAACCAATTCAAGTACATGGGTTACAAGTCTGTAACAACCAATAAAATAGGTTCTAACAGTATAAAAGCAGTATGTAAAGACAATGAAGGAACCTTATGGCTCGGAACAGCCAATGACGGTATATATGGTATAAAAGGAAAGAATAAGCCTTCCCTGCACTTTGAGCACAAAGAAACATCTAATTCCGTGCCGTCCACAATCAACCATATCCACCAGACAGCAGACGGCAGATTGTGGCTGGCCTCACCTTTGGAAGGGCTGGCAGAGATGGACCCCAAGACCGGCCTGTGCCGATACTATAAATTACAGGACCATTATCAGAATGAAGTAAAAAACATATCGTATCTGACTTCAGACAAGAACGGTGAACGATTATGGGTAGCCGTTATGGGCGGAGGCGTGTTTTACATCGATCTAAAAACCGGGAAAGTCAACAGATGCGATACTTTTGAAAGCGGAAAAGAATATCAGGAGAATTACAATGTACTCCACAACCGTTGGGTAGCCTCATTGCTGTACACCAGCAACAATAAATTATATATCGGCACCTACGATGGCTTAGGATGTCTGGATATACCCACAATGAACTTCGCCTCAACCTATGGGAAAAACAGGATATTCAGCGGCAGTATCATACTGACCCTCTTTGAGGATGAACAAGGTGACATCTGGGCAGGTACCACCAAAGGACTCATTCATATAGACGGAAAAAATGGAAGCTCTAAAACTTATACTACACACGATGGATTGCCCAATAATACCATTTGTGCCATTCAAGGCGACAAACAACATGGATTATGGATAAGTACCAATTACGGTATCGCAAACATGGACCCGGAAACAGGTACCTTTATCAACTACTATGCAGGCAATGGGTTACAAGGAAATGAATTCAGCAAAAATGCAGCCTGTACAGATAAAGATGGATATCTCATCTTTGGAGGTATCAATGGTATCACTTTTTTCCGACCAGCAGAAATCACTACAGAAGTCAAAAAGCCCGAGGTTAGAATTGCCGACTTCTACATCCATAATAAAGCTGTAAAGAAAGGTATACGTTCCGGTAACCACGAAGTTATAGAAACAGCAGTACAGGAAGCCAGCCGGTTCCGTTTATGTCATAGAGACAACTCGTTCAGCATCGAATTCTCAGCCATGGAATTCTATAATCCGGAACGGATCACCTATCTTTATTCCATGAATGGGGCAACCTGGGTGGCATTAGCACCGGGCGTCAACAGAGTTTCTTTCAGTGATCTGGCACCGGGTACTTATCACTTCAGGATGAAAGCCAAAGACTATACAGCCTACTCGGAAGAGAAAGAAATTATCATCCAGATAGATCCGGCATGGTGGGCATCGGGTTGGGCTAAATTAATATACGTCCTATTGATATTATCAATCATCGGATTCATTGTGATGCAGGTGCATCATCGTTACCGTATGCACCAAAAGATGTTGCAACACATCCATGCCGAGCAAATTAACGAAGCAAAGTTACAGTTCTTCATTAATATCTCTCACGAAATACGAACTCCGATGTCGCTTATCATCAGTCCCTTGCAACAACTGATGGCAAAAGATAAGGATGCAGAATGTAGAAAGCTCTACAGTACTATACAACGGAATGCCGAACGCATCCTGCAATTGGTAAACCAATTAATGGATATCCGAAAAATAGACAAAGGACAAATGTCCCTCATGTTTAAAAAGGCTGAAATAGTTAGCTTCACCCGTGACCTGTTAGAAACCTTCGAACAACAGACAAGGGTAAAGAAACTCGACTTAAAATTCCACACCTCTGCTCCTGAAATAGAAATGTGGATAGATCCTAAGAACTTTGACAAGATCATCCTGAACCTACTGTCGAATGCTTGTAAGTTCACACCTGAAAACGGACAAGTGGAAATCAGCCTCAGCACAGGTGAGGATACCCACCTTCCCCAAAATGCACCCCTGCGCCGATATGTTGAACTTACAGTTGCGGACAGTGGTATCGGCATTGCTTCCACTGAACGGGAACATATATTCGAGCGATTCTACCAGATACGCAACAGTCAGAACAACTCAAATATAGGAACAGGTATCGGGCTTCACCTCACGCGCTCTTTAGTGGAGCTGCATTACGGAAATATTCACGTAGAGGACAATGGCGAAGGCAGACCGGGCTCCCGGTTTATCATACGGCTACCGCTGGGAAACGGGCATTTGAAAAAGGAAGAAATAGAAGAAGCAAGCCAAAAGCATGTATTCGGAACAAAGATGAGATCTGTAATATATGAAGCAAATGAAGAAGGAATAAGAGATATTGTAAATCAACAATTCGAATTTGCAAAAACAATATGTGACGGTGGATTAGTTCCAATAATTGAGCCAGAAGTAGACATACATTCAGAGCAAAAAGAACTTTGCGAAAAAATATTAAAAGACGAAATAATAAGAAAATTAAAAGAATGGAATCCAGCAGACAAAATAATGTTCAAATTTACAATACCAACAGTTGCAAACCATTACTTAGATTTATATGATTACGACTGTGTTGTAAGAATTGTTGCTTTATCTGGCGGATACGAGATAGATGAAGCATGTGAATTACTTGCTAAAAATAACAGAATGATAGCAAGCTTCTCAAGAGCATTATTACAAGACTTAAATGCACATCAAACACAAGAAGAATTTGATACAGCATTAAACAATGCAATAGTAAAAATATACAATGCATCAATAGACTAAAATGGATACAAGCTGAAGAAAAAGAAAGTTTTCTATAAATGCACAAAAATAGAGGAGTATAGTATGTTAGATTTAACGAATGCAATAGAAGAAATCAATTATTATAAAGGTTCAGAAAAGAAGAAAACACTAGTTTATGAGGGAAAGA
>OMAY01001050.1_pt1 | contig 13913 bp, 10 predicted proteins | sample 1673611 | NCBI WGS metagenome assembly OMAY01 (sample SAMEA103958117, study PRJEB25191) | human gut metagenome | biome: human-associated habitat [ENVO:00009003]; feature: intestine environment [ENVO:2100002]; material: feces | place: Germany | collected 2013/2015
ATCCATAGCCTCATTGAAGGACTGTGTGAAGTCAACTGCTGCTGCGATTGTCAGAACAAATGCAAGGATATCGGCTATTGTAACCGGAATCAACAATACTATATGTTCAAATGGAATATGTACGACCTTTACCATAAGAATGGAGAATGCTCCCCAGCACAAGCTTGCCAGTGGACAAATGTATCCTCTGACATTAAATTTCAGGTTTCTATAATCCCAGTACCTTACGTGGAACAGACGCTCCATCGTAATTCCTGTAAAATACTCCAGGATTGTCGCACCGATCATTCCCATAAGAAAGACAAGCAGGATGTTATCTCTGACCGGAATCGTCATGATCAGAACAACCATTGCTCCGGAACCATAGAGCGGAAGCATCGGACCATGCATAAATCCACGGTTCACCCAACGGCGCTTTCTGACAGAAACATAACAGCTTTCCCAGATCCATCCCAGAAAACTGTAGAGAAAAAAGAATAAAACCCATTGTGATAAATCGTATTCCTGCATTTTTCTTCCCCTTTTTTAAAAGACTTCCGCGCTCTGATAAAATGTAACGCAGAAGTCTCTTTCTTGAAATCTTTTAGTTTCTCTCCTCGATCTCCATCAGCAGATCTACTCTGCGCTGATGACGGCCGCCTTCGAATTCTGTATTGATCCATGTATCAACGATCATCTTTGCAAGTTCTGCACCTACTACACGAGCTCCAAATGCAAGTACATTACAATCATTATGTGCTCTTGACATCTTCGCTGTAAATGGCTCGCTGCAGACACATGCGCGAATTCCTTTTACTTTATTCGCTGCGAGAGAGATTCCAAGTCCTGTTCCGCAGATCAAAATCCCCTTCTCTACTTCTCCTGCTACAACTGCACGGGCCACTTTCTCTCCATACACCGGATAGTCACAGCTGTCTGTTGTAAATGTCCCGAAATCTTTGTAGTCCCATCCTTGCGCTTTCAACCATTCCTTTACATACTGTTTCAGTTCAAATCCAGCATGGTCGGATGCTATTCCAATTGTTTTCATGCTAACATTGATTTTACTTGCTTGTAGACGTTTTCAGCAGTGAATCCCAGTTTTTCATCCAACACTTTATACGGGGCAGAGAAACCAAACGATTCCAACCCCCAGATTTTACCATTGTTACCTACCAGTCCAAGCAAGTTGACCGGCAGACCTGCTGTCAGACCAAATTTTTTAGCATTTGCAGGAATAACAGATTCTTGATATTCAGAGCTCTGGCTGCGGAATAGTCCTTCAGAAGGAACAGATACGATACGGGTTTTAATACCATCTTTGTTCAGTAATTCTGCTCCGGCCACTAGGGTAGCTACCTCAGAACCTGTAGCTATTAGGACTACATCCGGATTTTCTTGCGAACTGGCTACGATATATCCTCCTTTAGCTGCTTGGCTGTAATCATTTCCTTCCGGTAACATGTTAATGTTCTGGCGCGAAAGAATTAATGCAGACGGTGTATCGGTATTCTCCATAGCCAATTTCCAGCATGCAGTAGTTTCTTCTGCATCAGCCGGACGGAGTACCAGCATAGAGTTTTTGCCATGGTGGTTTTTCAGTTTTTCCATCAGGCGGATTTGTGCTTCCTGTTCTACTGGTTCGTGAGTAGGACCGTCTTCACCTACGCGGAATGCATCGTGTGTCCAGATGAATTTCACAGGGAGTTGCATCAGTGCAGCCATACGTACGGCAGGTTTCATGTAATCTGAGAATACGAAGAAAGTACCGCAGGCAGCAATGACACCACCGTGAAGAGCTATACCGATGCAGCAGCAAGCCATTGTCAGTTCTGCAACACCAGCCTGGAAGAACGCACCGCTGAAGTCACCGTTGACAAATGCATGTGTTTTCTTTAAGAAACCGTCTGTCTTGTCAGAGTTAGAAAGGTCGGCCGAAGCACATATCATGTTAGGAACCTGCTGTGCTAATGCGCTCAATACAGTAGCCGAAGCGTTACGTGTAGCATCGTTGGCTTTCTGCTGGATAGCTGTCCAGTCTACTTTTGGAACTGTATTGCTGAACCACTCATTCTGCATAGCAGCTTTTTCCGGATTTGCAGCAGCCCAGGCTTTTTCTTCTTCGTAGCGTGCTGATACAATATTTTTTAGCTCTTCAGCTCTTTTTGCGTAAATTTCTTTTACGTCATCAAAGATTACAAATGGATCTTCCGGATTGGCTCCCAGATTTATCATTGTGTTTTTGTAAGCATCTCCACCCAATGGAGCACCGTGGGTTTTGCAGTTGCATTCGTAAGAAGAATTGTCTTCCTTTCGTGCACCTTTACCCATGATACATTTACCGATTATCAGTGTCGGACGTTTTTCTTCTGCTTTGGCTGCAGTCAATGCGTTACGGATTTGTTCACAGTCATTACCGTTGATTTCGATGACATTCCATCCCCACGCACGGTATTTCATGGCTGTATCTTCTGAAATAACATCTTTGGTTTTTGTAGAAAGCTGGATATCATTTGAGTCGTAGAACATAATAAGGTTGTTAAGCCCCAAATGTCCTGCAATACGTCCGGCACCCTGAGATATTTCTTCCTGAATGCCTCCGTCCGAGATGTATGTATAGATTGTTTCCTTGTCGAAGGTTGGATTTCCAGTGCGGGCAGCCAGGAATTTGGCAGCGATGGCTGCACCTACGGCAAATACATGTCCTTGTCCCAATGGACCTGAAGTGTTTTCAATGCCGCGCATGATATCTACTTCGGGATGTCCCGGAGTAGGTGAGCCCCATTGACGCAATTGTTTCAGTTCGTCGATTGTAAATTTTTCGATTAAGGCGAGTTGCGAATACAACATCGGAGCCATGTGTCCTGGGTCGAGGAAGAAGCGGTCACGGCCTACCCATTTGGGATTTTGCGGATCATACTGTAAAAACTCTGAATAGAGGACATTGATGAAATCTGCTCCTCCCATGGCACCTCCCGGGTGTCCTGATTTTGCTTTTTCTACCATTGAAGCAGCCAGGATACGGATATTATCGGCCGCACGGTTCATTACTTGTATATTGTTCATAATATAAAATCTTGTTTTGTTATAGCTTGCGACAAGTTTGTTGGTTTTGTCACATTTTTATATAACGATGTATTAATATGGTTGTTGCGAAGCAGGAATCAGGATTTCCAGAAACTGGTATCCTGACTTCCTGCTGGGCATAATAAAAATAAATTAGTTATGAGCTAAAAGCATTTTAATTCCCTGAATGAACTGTTATCTGGTATCGATATCAGTCATCAGAATATTTCTTGAATTGAACAGCTGCTTCTTCTATGGGTAATCCCATCTTGTAGTTTTTAATATAGTCATTGAAACCGGCTACATCTTCGGCTGTAGGCACTATTTCTGTGCCTGCATCTCCTACAAATACGCTGTCTTCCAAAAACTCGGCCAGAGACTGCTGCTTGACGTTGTTTACCAGATACGATCCCAGTAAAGCGATTCCCCATGCGCCACCTTCACCAGCAGTTTCCATTACAGAAATTGGCGAGTTGATAGCTGCTGCAAGAATTCGCTGGCCTACGCCTTTGGTTTTAAACAGACCGCCATGAGCAGTAATACGGTCTACTTTGATCTTTTCTTCGTTAAACAAAATGTCATTACCGATTTTCAGTACGCCAACAGAAGCATACAGGTGTGTGCGTATGAAGTTCGCCAGGTTAAATTTATCGTTGGCTGAGCGTACGAAGAGTGGTCTTCCTTCTGCCAGTCCAGTAATAGGTTCTCCCGAAATATAGTTGTATGACACGAGTCCCCCGCAATTAGAGTCGCCAGTCAAGGCATGATTATAAAGTTTTCCGAAGATTTCGTTTATATCTACCGGTATACCCATCAGTTCCTGATATTCTTTGAAAAGGTTCACCCACGCATTCAAGTCCGATGTACAGTTATTACAATGTACCATAGCAACAAGGCTACCGTCTGGAGTAGTCACCATGTCGATTATTTCGTATGGTTTCGACAGGTCTTTTTCAAGTACAATCATAGAGAAGGAAGATGTTCCTGCTGACACGTTTCCAGTTCGTTGTTTTACGGCATTGGTAGCTACCATACCGGTTCCGGCATCTCCTTCGGGCGGACAGACAGGAATTCCGGCTTTCAGATGACCGGATATATCCAACTTGCGTGCACCTTCTTCAGTCAGTGTACCGGCATTTTCACCGGCAGATAATACTTTGGGAAGGATATCCTGAAGTTTCCAGCTGTATCCTTTGTGAGCAACGAGCTTGTCGAATTTCTCTACCATTTCGGCCGAATAGTTTTTTGCATCGGGATTGATAGGAATCATACCCGATGCGTCGCCTATTCCCAAAACTTTTTCTCCGGTAATCTGCCAGTGTACATAACCTGCCAGTGTGGTCAGGAAATCAATATCTTTAACATGTTCTTCGTTATTCAGTATAGCCTGATAAAGATGTGAGATACTCCAGCGTAACGGGATGTTGTAGACGAAAAGCTCTGAAAGCTCGGCTGCAGCCCGAGCAGTATTGGTGTTTCGCCAGGTACGGAATGGTACCAGTATCTCTTGTTCTTTATTGAATGGCATGTATCCGTGCATCATGGCACTGATGCCGATTGCTGCCAGCGTTTTTATTTCGGTGTTATATTGCTCCTTAACATTGGCACGGAGGTCGGCGTAACAATCCTGCAGACCGTTCCAGATAGCATCGATGCTATATGTCCAGAGTCCGTTTATCAACTGATTTTCCCATGCGTGGCTTCCCTGGGCTATGGGTTTGCTTTCTGGATCAATCAGTACTGCCTTGATACGGGTAGAGCCGAATTCAATACCTAATATGGCTTTTCCAGCTTCGATGATTGACTTTGCTTCTGATTTCATTTTCAAGTTTATTAGATAATTTTAAAGGAAAATGGGAAGTAGAAAAGTGTGACAGACAGTGGTCTGCCAACACTTTTCGCTTGAATCTAAACTAATATGATATTTAGCAAAGTGCTTTGTTTAGCATGTAATATACCTCGTTCATGCGAAGTTCTTTCTTGAATTCGCTGATGGTAGTGTCTTTGTTGATGTAGACCATTTCGATTCCTGCGATTTCAGCATAGTCCTGCCAGTATTCTGCAGTCAGGTCGTACGAGAAGCAAGAGTGATGTGTACCACCGGCAAGAATCCAGGCTCCTGCACCGATTTCAAAATTAGGCATTGGTTTCCAAAGTGCCGAAGCTACCGGCAGTTTAGGAAGCGGTTTGGTTTCGATGCATTCTACATCGTTCACAATCAGGCGGAAACGGTTACCTAAGTCTACAACGGTAGCTGTACATCCGTTGCCCACTTTCGAAGTGAACACCAGGCGTGCTGTCTGGCTTTTGCGAACGCCGATACCCAGGAAGTGTACTTCCAGACGTGGTTTCTGGTCGGCAATCAATGGACATACTTCCAGCATGTGTGCCTGCAAGATTGAGCTGTTTTCGCCGTCGAAGTTCAATGTATAGTCTTCCAGGAACGAGCATCCTGTAGGCAGTCCCTGATTCATCACCCATACAGTGCGGTAGAGAGCAGCCGATTTCCAGTCACCTTCTGCGCCAAAACCATATCCTTCGGCCATCAGACGCTGAGAAGCCAATCCCGGAATCTGGTCGAAATAGCTGCCTTCAGTCTGTCCCAAATCATCAAAGTTGGTTGTGAAACCTTTAGCTCCTTTAGCTTTCAGAATGGCACGGAGAGCAAGTTCGGCTTTGGCTGCGTTCCATACTTTCTGGTAAGCTTCGGTAGTTGTGTCTTCCAGCAAAGCATCGTGGTCGTATTCATTGAAATAAGTATTAACCAAAGCGTTTACATCTGCGTCTGCCACTTGTTTGTGATACTCCATCAGTTCGCTTACCGGACAGTAGTCAACGTGATAACCCATACGCTGTTCTGCTTCTACTTTATCTCCATCCGTAACGGCTACATTGTTCATCTGGTCGCCAAAGCGGATAATGAGCATATCCTGTGAGTCTGCCCAAGCTGCACATACGCGCATCCATACGGCAATTTTACGTTGGGTTTCTTCATCTTTCCAGTATCCTACTACTACTTTACGGCGGATACGCATGCGTGTACAGATGTGTCCGAATTCGCGGTCACCGTGAGCACTCTGGTTCAGGTTCATGAAATCCATATCCATGGTATCCCAAGGAATTTCTTTGTTGTACTGAGTGTGCAAGTGCAGTAATGGTTTCTTCAACTGCTGCAAACCGTGAATCCACATTTTAGCAGGAGAGAAGGTATGCATCCAAGTAATGACACCTATACATTTTTCATCGTTGTTGGCTGCTTTAAATACAGCTTCAACTTCTTTTGAAGAGTTTGCTGTACCTTTATATACTACTTTAACCGGCAAATTTCCGCTTTCGTTTAAGCCTTTTACCATTTCGTTGCTGTGAGCATCTACTGCGATAACTGCGTCACCTCCGTACAGGAGCTGAGCTCCGGTTACAAACCATACTTCATACTGATTAAATGTATTCATAGTTGTCTGAATTTATTTGTTAATGAAAAATATTTTGTTCGATTATTTTTTTTGTCCGTAATAAGCGTTAGGACCATGTTTGCGATTGAAATGCTTTTCTACCAGTAGTGGGTTCATGGTCAGGTTGGGATTGACAGCATAAGCAATGCTGGCCATTTTGGCTACCTGTTCCATTACTACAGCATTGTGTACGGCATCGTGTGCATCTTTTCCCCATGAGAACGGGCCGTGGTTTTTTACTAGAACTCCTGGCGTATGAACCGGATTCATTCCTTCGAAACGTTTCACAATAACATTACCGGTTTCCTGTTCGTATTCTCCTTTTACTTCGGTTTCAGTCATTGCCTTAGTGCAAGGAATTGCTTCGTGAAAATAATCGGCATGGGTAGTTCCGATGTTGGGAATGTCCATACCTGCCTGTGCCCAAGCGGTGGCATAGGTAGAGTGTGTATGAACAACTCCTCCGATTTCGGGGAAAGCTTTATAAAGTACCAGGTGAGTAGGGGTATCGCTGGAAGGGCGTAGTGAGCCTTCTACCACACGGCCGTTCAGGTCGACTACTACCATATCTTCTGCTTTCATTACATCGTAGGATACTCCACTGGGTTTGATGACTACCAATCCGTTTTCACGGTCGATTGCCGATACATTTCCCCAAGTGAAAATCACCAGACCATGTTTCACCAGTTCCAGGTTAGCATGGAATACTTTTTCTTTTAGTGCTTCTAACATATCTTTTAAGTTTAGATTTTATTGTTTGCTTTACTTTTCGCAGCTGAATTTGTAGATGCAGCGACTGTGATAGGTTTCTCCTACTTTGAGCAGAGGAGAGGGCCATTGTGGCTTGTTAGGACTATCAGGATAGTGCTGTGTCTCGAGGCAGACAGCTGCCCGTTGCGGATAGGCTATTCCTTTTTTGCCTTTTACTTTTCCATTCAGGAAGTTTCCTGTATACACTTGCAGCCCCGGTTCGTTGGTATATACTTCCAGCGAAATTCCCGTAGCAGGACTGGTAAGTTTGGCTGCCAGTTTGCTGATGTCGCCTTTCGTACGGAGTACCCAGTTGTGATCGAAACCATTTCCGAATTTTAGCTGCTCGTTTTCAAATTGGCTTACACGCGGTGCAATGGTTGTCGGTGTATTAAAATCAAACTGTGTTCCGGTTACAGCCATCATTTCACCTGTTGTAATGAAAGTACTGTCAATCGGTGTGATACTGTCAGCGGCTATGTACAGAATGTTGTCTGTTGCCGGTTTTGATGGATCACCGTTCAGATTGAAATAAGAATGATTCGTCAGGTTAATAATCGTAGTCTTGTCAGTTGTCGCATCGTATTGGATATCAATGCTGTTGTCCGATGTCAGCGTGTAGGTAACGTGTGCTGTCACGTTACCTGGAAAATTATTATCACCATCAGCCGAGTTCATGGTCAGCAATAGGGTAGAGTCATTCTTCTGGGATGCCTCGAATACTTGGTACTGCCATCCTTTGGGGCCACCGTGCAGACTATGTCCGGAGCTGTTCTTCGAGAGTTGTATTTCGCGACCTTCTAGTACGATTTTACCCTGGTTGATGCGGTTGGCATACCGTCCGATTGAAGCTCCGAAATCATTGCGGAGCTTCATGTAGTCGGCTATACTGTCGAAACCTAGAACTACGTCTGTCATTTTTCCGTGTTTGTCTGGAACCATAATGGAAACAATACGTCCGCCAAAATTGGTTATACAGACCTCCATTCCTGATTTGTTTTTCAGCGTATACAGTTTGACTGGCTTAGTCCCATCTGCCGTTGTTTCAAAATTGGCAGGATTCAGGCCCGATAATGTAAGCCCTGCTTGTTGTGCTGTTTGGTTGGTGGTACAGCTACATAATCCGGCCAAAAGAAGACTTATGCTTAAAAATATTTTTTTCATACGTTGCAGAGTCTTGTTTAAGGGTTTGTTTACTTACCAGAAATATGCGTAGAATGCTGCACAGAGTGCTACCACTCCCAGTGTTGCGATAACATCCCATATGTTCCAGCTTTTTCTGATTTGCTCTTTGTAGTCCGCAGTAAAGCTGATAGCCTCAATCTGAGATTGTGTAGGTCTCGGAGTGAATGCTGAAACTGCAAACATGAAGATTACCAGGAATACCAGCAGCCATACTTCGAACACCAGCCAGTTGGTTTTCCAGAACCAGGTTGTGCTTTCCCACATCCAGCCTGTCATTTCCTTACTTCCTGTATTGGTAATAACATTGGTTATCAGGCGGACCATACCGATGATGAAGCCGCCTATCATGGTCCATTCACCAGCTTTAGGAGTAATGTTTTTGAAGAAGATACCCAGGAAGAATACTGCTACCATGGTGGGAGCCAGCAATGACTGGATACCCTGCAGATAGTCGTAAAGGCTTCCCAAGCTCTGCATAACAGGAATCCAGACGATACCCAGTATAACTACAACAATGGTAGCGATACGTCCTACCAGTACATAAGTCGATTCACTCTTGCCTTTATACATCGGTTTATAGAAGTCTTCTGTAAATAAGGTAGCACATGAGTTGAAGAAGGCTGCCAGTGATGCCACCAGTGCAGAGATGAAACCGATGGTTACGATACCTTTTACACCTGCCGGCAATACAAATTTTACCATATTACCAAAAGCGGTATCCGGATTGTCCAATATAAAGCCGCTTTCAGGCTGTTGTGACAGAGCTGCAGCAATCATACCAGGAATCAGAAACATGAATACCGGCAGAATTTTGAAATATCCGGCAGCGATTGTTCCACGGCGTGCACGTGCCATCACTACATCATTTGCTTCGCCTTTAGTCTGACCCAGTACACGTTGTACGATGTGCTGGTCTGTACACCAGTACCAGAAACCGATAATTGATGCACCGATAAAGGTTATAAATCCCGGGTATTCGTGATACATCGGGTCGTTTTCATTGAAATGGAATACGTGATTTGTTCCGTAGGCTACACCATCAGCACCCACATTTTGTGTATTGGCAAAAGCAATGAGGTTGCTCCATCCTTCGGCAATACTGCCGTTTCCGAGAGCGCTCAAGCCTAGGAACAGTACAAGAAATGAACCGATAATAAGGATTGGAGTCTGGATAGCCGACAGTGTCATCACTCCTTTCATACCTCCCAATACAGTGAAGATACCAGTCAGTACAATCAGTCCGATGGCACCATACCAAAATGGAAGTCCCAGCAAACTTTCCAGGAAGATACCGCCGGTAAAGGCTGTGACACTCACTTTGGTCAGTACGTATGCAATAAGGGTAATGATAGACAACCACGAGCCTGTTCGCTGAGTATAGCGATATTTCAGGAAGTCGGGCATGGTGATGATTTTACCCATTTTGATGTTTAAAAGCTGATAAAAAGGGACAAACAGCCAGCCCAGAACCAGAATCATCCAGCCTTGCATTTCCCAGTGTGCCATACCGACACCCGATTTGGCTCCTGTACCTGCCAGTCCGACCAGATGTTCGGAACCGATGTTGGCGGCAAAGATTGCCATACCTATTATATACCAAGGTTCACCTTTACCAAACAGATAGTCTTCACTGTTGGCACCTTGCATTGTTTTCTTGTCTTTTTGGATAGAGCGCCATACGGCCCATGTCACTCCTATGATTCCGGCTGCAATAATTACCCAGTCCAGCCAGATAAACTGATGTGAATTCCAGTTCATAATTTTATGGTTTAAATTATTAATGTATTTTGATTTGTGCGGTTACGCAGGTCAATGCGTCTCCCAATATCGGTGAGAAGTCTTATCTTCACACGTACAGGACTGTAAAAACAATATTTTTAAGCTATATGCTAAATTTCATGACATTGGCAGGTGCTCTTTCGGCCAACAGTTCTTTTTTCATGAAATCCATATAGGGAGCTATATGGTCAAAAAACTGGTAATAACCTTTACATAAGTAGTTTAGTCCGAACTCACCATCTTCTGTTGTCAGAAATCTGTTCTTAGGACACTCTCCGTTACATGCAAACAGGTATTTACATGCCTTGCACTGTGCGGGAAGAGCATCTCTTTTCTGTAGTCCAAATCTGCTCTGTTTGTCGCCGTACATCATTTCAATCAGCGATTTTTCGTAGATATTCCCCAGCTTGAACTCCGGAAAGACAAAATGATCACAGGCATATACATCGCCGTTAAACTCCATTACGCCAGCATGTCCGCAGGTTGGTGCCATGGTGCATACACCCGGCTGAGTTCCCATCCAGTTGGCCAGTGTGGCATCGAAAATCTGGATAAAATACTTACCGACATCATTTTTGACCCATTCATCAAACAGGGTGCAGAGAAAATTTCCCCATTGTTCAGGAGTTACCGAGAAATCTGCTAGCTTTTCTTCTTTTTGCAATACATTAGCTAGGTATCTGCCGTCCGAATTAAGATGAATCCTCTCTACGATAGGCGTAAACTGGATATAGTGGCATTCCAAGTCTTTGAAGAAATGATAAAACTCCAGCGGATAATCAGCGTTGTAATCATTCACAACAGCCATTGCGTTCCATTCCACCTGATGTTTTTTTAGCAACTTTATTCCTTGCATTACTTTCACAAACGAAGGTTTCCCCTGTTTGTTCTTTCTGTATTCGTCATGAAAATCTTGCGGTCCGTCTATCGATACACCAACCAGCCAATGATTATTATGGAAAAATTCACACCATTCATCATTTAATAAGGTGCCGTTTGTCTGAATACAATTGTCTATGGTCCTGCCGTTCGCATATTTTTTCTGAAGCTCTATCACTTTCTGATAGAAACTCAGCGGGCGCATTAACGTTTCTCCGCCGTGCCATGTAAACAATACCTGCGGCATAGTTTGTGAATTTATGTATTCTTTTATGAACTTTTCGAGCAAGCTATCACTCATAACGTATTTTGACTTATTATCTTTATATAGATTTGTCTTTTCCAGGTAATAGCAATATTTGCAAGCCAGGTTACACACGGCACCTACCGGCTTAGTCATTACGTAAAGAGGTTTAGAGAATGGTGAAATTGTTTTTTTCATAATATTAGCCTATATTATTTGGAATTTTCTTTTACTAACAGCAAGGTTCCATGAGGAACTATTGTTATTTCATTTCCTCTTTCTATCAGTTTGTTGTTCCAGACATCTAGTGCTGGCAGCATATCTTGCACAAATGGTTCAGTTTTTGCACGGTCCACAGCAGTTTCTCCCAGGTTAAAGAGTGCGATGTACTGCTTGTCATCGTTCTCATGGTCGGCAGTCCATACAATCATTTCTTCATCGGCATAAATCTGCTTGTTGTTTTTGCTATGCTGGTTCAGCTCAATAGCCTCCTTATTGGTAATGAGGTTCAGCGTTGTAGTATCTGTCTGTGGAAGATCACCTCCAAACATGAGCGGTGAGCGGAATATGCACCAAAGGCTCATCAGCGTAATCTGTTCATCGTAAGTAAAATTGGTATTTCTGGCTTCTCCCACTTCGCCGCGGATACCTATTTTCCCCATGGGCAGCATATCTGCATCCGGCCAGTGTCCGGCAACTTTGCGTTTACTCCAGGCAGCACATCTCGGAAATTGTCTTTTCAAGGCATCCCAGTTGTCCCAGAAATCGCATGAAATTCTCCACATGTGTGCATGTCTGCTCAGGTGATAGGCATTTCCGATATAGGCCGCACCGGGCGAAACGCTTAATACAATCTTGTTGCCATATTTTTCGATGGATGCAGCTAGTGCTTCCAGTTCATCGGTGCGCAGAGGAGAGTTTAATCCCTCACCATCCCAGGTACCCATGTCGTCCGCTTTGATGAAATCCACATCCCATGAAGTATATAGTTCAATCAGTGAATCATAATACGCCTGGGCACCTTCTTTTGTACAATCTATTCCGTACATGCTGCCATACCAGAGACACTGGTCATTTTCTTCTGCCACCTGGTCGCAGGTGATATCTGTTCCCTTGATGACCTGTTTGTTTTCAGCTGCAATCCATGGCATACCTCTCATGATGTGGATACCGAATTTCAGTCCGAGAGAATGTATGTAGTCGGCCAATGGCTTGAATCCTTTTCCACCTGCCGAAGAAGGGAATCTTTCTTCCACCGGAATCAAACGTCCGAATTCATCCGTTATCATGGGAATGTTCTTTTTCTTGTAGTTGGTGGTGGTTACTTCCGGAGCATACCATCCCAAATCTACGACGATATATTCCCATCCATATTCTTTTAAATGTGTCGCCATGTATTTGGCGTTTTCTTTTATCTCCGCTTCGTTCACATCCAGGCCAAAGCAGTCCCAGCTGTTCCATCCCATCGGGGGAGTCATTGCGAGTTTTGGATTACATACTTGTTTCATGGTTATTTCTGTTAATGTAATAATGATGTGGCAAAAATACGCGCGACAGAAAGAAGACATTTGTGTATATGTACGCATTTGTTAGCCTATCGTCCGGCAGTGTTGATTGTTCGAGGATTTCTGGACGATGTGTACAGAAAATACAATATGCTGTACAAAAGAAATAAAATATACGCTTTGTAATCACTTCTTTTGTGAAGTTAAAAATCAATTAAATATTAATCGTTATGGATAAAAAAGTATACTGCGGAGCGATGCTTTTGGCATCAATCGTTTCTACCGGTTGCGCAGAGCAGAAAAAAGTAGATGAACAGAAGCCTAATATCATCTATTTCTTAGTGGATGATATGGGGATGGGAGATTTAAGTCTTACTGGACAAAAGAAATATGAAACTCCTAATATCGACAAACTGGCAGCAGATGGCATGCTGTTTACCAACCATTATTGCGGAACAACCGTGTCGGGCCCGTCACGCGCATGTTTGATGACAGGAAAGCATACAGGACATACTTCCGTAAGAGGTAATCAGCCCGGACCGCAGCTCTTGGGCGACAACGAAGCTACTCTGGCCAGTGTATTGAAAGGTGCCGGATACAAAACAGCCATAATCGGGAAATGGGGAATTGGCCATCCGATTCCGCTGGATGATCCGCAGCGCAAAGGATTCGATCTTTCTTACGGCTATTTGAACATGTGGCATGCGCACAACTGCTTCCCTGAATTCTTATACAGAAATGGAGTAAAGGAGGAACTTACCGGTAATAAGTTAGCTTTGGCAGAAGACGGTACAAACCCGTGGGCCGATATGCCGGAAGGTACCGGAGTGGCAAGAATGGATGCCCGTAAACAATATGCACCGGATTTGTTTGAAAAGGAAGCCTTGAAATTTATTTCAGACAATAAGAAGAACCCGTTCTTCATTTATTATGCACTGAATTTGCCTCATGCCAACAACGAGGCTGCTCCTAACGGATGTGAGGTTCCTTCGCACAATGCGGATATTGCTGCTAAAGACTACGCGAGTTCGGGATAAGTTTTGTTCAAAAGAGCGTGAGTTGGTTTGATTTTTC
>OMAY01001053.1_pt1 | contig 13901 bp, 9 predicted proteins | sample 1673611 | NCBI WGS metagenome assembly OMAY01 (sample SAMEA103958117, study PRJEB25191) | human gut metagenome | biome: human-associated habitat [ENVO:00009003]; feature: intestine environment [ENVO:2100002]; material: feces | place: Germany | collected 2013/2015
AGGCTCTGCCTTTGGAAACTGCGAGCCTTTAAAAAGGCTCGAGCGAAACTTTTAATTTTTATCGAATGAATGTTAGTTAAATTGCTTGAAAGAAAACTGAAAGGAGGATAACTTATGATAGATATAAAATCTTTGACTCTCGAGGAATTGCAGGCGGAGCTTAAAAAAATGGGACAGCCATCATTTAGGGCGGGTCAGATATTTAAGTGGCTTCACGAAGGAGTAAATTCCTTTGATGAAATGACTAATATTTCCAAGAGCTTAAGAGAAGAACTTGGTCAAAAGTGCTATATATCCTCTGCAACTATTGAAAAAAAACTCATTTCGGATTATGATGATACAGTAAAATATCTCTTTTCGTTTAGAGATGGCGAAACCGTAGAATCAGTTCTTATGAAATATCATCACGGATATACAAGCTGTATATCAACACAAGTTGGTTGTAAGATGGGTTGCACCTTCTGTGCAACAGGTATGGGCGGATATGTTAGAAATCTTACACCGAGCGAAATGCTTGCACAGCTTCAAGCTGAACAGGCAGATAGAAATATCAGAATTTCAAATATCGTTCTTATGGGTATGGGAGAACCACTTGATAATTTCGATAATGTAATACGCTTTCTGAAGCTTGTTTCTGATGATAAGGGAATGAATATTGGTATGCGTCATATATCGCTTTCAACCTGTGGCGTTGTGCCGAAAATATATGAGCTTGCAGATTTAAAGCTTCAACTTACACTTTCAGTTTCACTTCATGCACCAAATGACCAGATAAGAAGTAAAACTATGCCTGTGAACAGAAGATGGGGTATAGATGAGCTTCTCGAAGCTTGTCGATATTATCTTAAAATGACAAACAGACGCATATCATTTGAATATGCAATGATTGATAATGTAAATGACAGCGATGCCTGTGCGAGAGAATTAGCAAAAAGGTTGCATGGAATGTTGGCTCATGTCAATCTTATTCCTGTTAATGCAGTAAACGGCACAGGATATAAAAAGAGTAAGGCAGAAAGGCTGAGGGCTTTTTCTAATATACTCGAAAAAAGCGGAATAACAGTCACTGTACGAAGAACCCTCGGAAGTGACATAAATGCCTCGTGTGGGCAGTTGAGGCGGGGTACAAAATCTGAAGCGGATAAAAAGGGGGCTGAGAATGATGCAGGTATTCAGCAAAAGTGATACAGGAATTGTCAGAAAACAAAATCAGGACAGCTGCAAAACAGGTGAGTTTGATGAAAAGACCGTTTGGGCTGTTGTCTGTGATGGTATGGGCGGAGCAAACGGTGGAAGTATAGCAAGTGCGACCGCTGTTGATGAAATCGCCCAATACATATCTGAGAATTATGAGCTCGACTTTGACGAAGACCGGATAAAACAGCTTTTGGCAGATGCGGCTACTGTTGCAAATAATGCAATATATATGGAGTCTGTCAGTTGTCATGAGCTTAGCGGAATGGGTACAACACTTGTTGCTGCAATAGTCAAAGAAAACAAGCTATACATTATTCACGCAGGTGACAGCCGAGCCTGTCTTATAGATGGTGAAAGCTTTGTCCAGCTTACGCAGGACCATTCTATTGTTCAGGAAATGGTTGATATGGGAAAAATTACTCCTGAAGAGGCAAAAAACCATCCTAAGAAAAATATAATCACAAGGGCTTTGGGAGTAGAACCAAGGATAAGGCTTGATTTTACCGTTTCTGATTTTCCAGAAAACTCGATTTTTATGATATGTACTGACGGACTTACAAATTACCTTAGTCCAGAAAGAATTGTCGAGCTTTATAAGAAGTTCAACGGTGAAGCACTTACTGAGGCACTAATTGCAGAGGCTAACGAGCAAGGTGGAGGTGACAACATAACTGTTGTCATCATAAACCGATAATCGGTTGAAAGGGGTTATTTTTAAATGGATAAATATGTTGGTAAAAGGCTTGACGGCAGATATGAGCTTCAAGAGCTTATAGGCGTCGGCGGTATGGCAACGGTTTATAAAGCATATGATACGATTGATGATAAGATTGTTGCTGTAAAAATCTTGAAGGAAGAATTCCTTGGCAATGATGATTTCATCCGTAGATTCAAGAATGAATCTAAGGCTATTGCAGTGCTTTCTCACCCAAATATAGTTAAGGTTTTTGATGTCAGCTTTGGTGACAGAATTCAATATATCGTTATGGAATATATTGACGGCATTACTCTTAAAGAGTATATCGAGCATCAGAAAGTTATAAACTGGAAAGAGGCTGTGCATTTTACCGTTCAGATTCTTGAAGCTCTCGAACACGCTCACGAAAAGGGCGTTGTCCATAGAGATATTAAACCTCAGAATATAATTCTTCTTCAAGACGGAACTATTAAGGTTACAGACTTTGGTATAGCTCGTCTTACAACAAGCGAAACTCGTACGATGACAAATACAGCTATCGGCTCAGTTCATTATATTGCACCTGAACAGGCTCGTGGCGATTTGACAGACGGCAAGGCTGATATTTATTCTGTTGGCGTAATGCTCTATGAAATGCTTACAGGCAAGCTTCCTTTTGAGGCTGATAGTGCAGTTTCTGTGGCTATTATGCAGCTTCAGACAGAACCAAGTCCTTTGCGTGATATAAATGAGGAGATTCCTGAGGGACTTGAAGAAATCACTCTCAAGGCTATGAGAAAAGACCCCGCACAGCGTTATGAAACAGCCGCAAAGATGCTTGAGGCTATCGAAACTTTCCGCAGAAATCCAAGTGTTCGCTTTAATTATAAGTATTATGATGACACAACAAGCGGAGATACAAAGTTTGTTGAAACCTCTATAAAGGGTAGTAATGCACCCGCTGTCCCTGACCAGCTTTATAATGATAATTATGATTATGATGAGGAAGCATCGAGTGATACACGCTCAAGAACCGCAGTAAAATGGGTAACAATAGGAATTGCCTCTGTTGTTGTTATTGCTATCGCAGTTTTGATATTTATGTTTACTTCAAAATCCTGTCAGGGCGGTTCGTCAAAAGATGTTGAAATTCCGGATTTCATCGGTCAAATGCTCGATGATGTTCAGTCTAACAAATCATATAAATTTAACTTCAAGATTGAGGTTAAATATGATGCCTCAAAGCCTCTTATGATGATTCTTGACCAAGACCCTAAGGCAGGAACTAAGACTGTTAAGGAAAACTCTGAAATTATTCTTACTGTCAATAGTAGTGAATCTAAGGTTAATGTTCCAACAGTTAAGGGACTCAGCCAAAAAGATGCAGAGGAAAAAGTTCAAAAGGCAAACCTTTATACAGATATTAAGAAGGTTTACAGTAATGTGGTTGATAAGGGCTATGTAGTTGACTGCTCACCTGGAGAGGGTACTGAACAGCAAATCGGTACAAAGATTACTTTGTTTATAAGCGATGGTCCTGAGGGCGAAACAGTTCAGATTCCTACAAAGCTTATTGGTAAGACTAAAGATGAGGTTAAAGCAGAGCTTGAAAAGCTTGGTCTAAAGACAGAGTTTAGCGACCAGCCTTCTACTGAAAAGAAAGATGTAGTATTTAATCTTGAGCCATATGAGGGCAACACAGTACAGAAGGGTACACTTGTTACAATCTATGCAAGTAATGGTAAGCTTCCGACAGGTTCAGAAAGAAATATTGAGCTTGAGGTGGGTTGGCCAAATGAAGAAGCAAAGGTAAGCCTTGAAGTATTTATCAATGGTATCAAGGACGATAGTCTTTCAAATGATTCCGTATATCTTCCAGATGTAGGAAAGCTTAAAATTACTGGCAGAGATAAAGATGTAAAGGTTAAGATTAACATTAATGATAGTGAATATAAGATTTTTACTATCGACTTTACTAAGGACCCACCAGTTGCAACTCTTACAAAGGAGAATCCTTACACATCAAATTCATTCAAGGTTCCGTCTGTTGCAGATTCTTCTGAAGAAGATGCAAGAAAGGCTTTAATTTCAGCTGGTTTTGACGCTGGTAATATTAAGAGAGAATTTGAAACAAGCGATACAGTTAAAAGTGGTAATGTTACAAGAACAAATCCGTCAGAGGGTTCAGTTGTTTCAGCAGGTTCCGAAATTACCATATTTGTAAGCACGGGTAATGGTGAATCTTCAAATGAACCATCAGACGAATCTTCAAATGAATCATCAACTGAGGAATTTAATGACATTATCGGCAGCACATTCAGCTATGTATATGATAAGTATGGTGCAAATTATCGTTTTAGTTATGAGGGCAATCCTTCTGACAGCACAACGATAAAGAGCTACTCTGTATCTGGTAATGAGATTACACTTTATTTCAATGAGGAATCATCAGGCGAAACAACTGATGTTCCAACAGATGACCCATCGGTTTAGTAATAGTTAAATTATAAGGTCTGCTTTGCGGATATTCGCAGGGCAGACCTTATCTATAAAGAAATTTAGAGAAGGTGTGAAATGAAAACAATAGATGGATTGCTTATAAAGGCTTTAGGCGGTTTTTATTATGTAGAAGCAGAGGATAATATTATATATGAATGTAAAGCTCGTGGAAGCTTTCGTAGACAAAAGCTTTCGCCGTATGTTGGAGATAGAGTGACGATTTCTATTCCCGATGACGGTTATTGTGCAATAGAAAGCATTGCAGAGCGTAAAAATTCCCTTATAAGACCACCTCTGGCAAATATAGATACTTTATTCATCGTGGCGTCTACAACTGAGCCAGAGCCAAATATGCTCGTTATTGATAAAATGACAGCGGCAGCAGTTTCAAAGGAAATAGAGCCTGTTATAGTTATTTCTAAGACAGATTTAAGCGGTGCGGAAAAGCTAAAAGAAATTTATGCAACAACAGGCTTTAAGCTTATAGAATGTTCTAAGGAAAATAATGATGGGGCAGAAGCAATTAAGTCTATGCTTGGCGGAAAAATTTCAGCTTTTACTGGAAATTCAGGTGTTGGAAAATCTACTATACTAAATGCTATTCTTCCTGAACTTGAGCTTGAAACTGGTGATATAAGTCGAAAGCTTGGTCGTGGCAGACATACAACTCGTCACACAGAGCTTTATAAAATTTGTGGAGGTTATATAGCTGATACACCTGGGTTTTCTACGGTTGATATAGAACGCTATGAGCTTATTCGCAAAGAGGAATTGCCGAATTGCTTTCCTGAATTTGAGCCTTATATTTGTAATTGTAAATTTACTTCTTGTGCTCATATAAAAGAAAAAGGTTGCGGTGTCCTTGAAGCACTTAACAAAGGCAAGATAAGTCAATCAAGGCATAATAGTTATGTTATGATGTATGATGAAGTTAAGGATATTAAGGATTGGATGAATAAATCATAAGGAGAATAATATGAGTCGCTGTGTTATTATATCATCATCACCCAAAATAGAAATTTCATTTTTGCGTGATGAGGTTCTTTCCGATGATTTTATAATATGTGCCGATGGCGGATATAAACACGCCGAAAAGGCAGGTCTTGTGCCTAATATAATTATTGGAGATTTTGATTCCGCAGAAGTGCCTTCAAATACAAATGCTACGGTTCTAAAGCTTCCTATAAAGAAAGATGATACAGATACTTTTAGCTGTGTTAAAGAGGCTCTTAGGCGAGGTTTTGACGAAATAATTATTTTTGGTGGTACAGGTGGAAGAATGGATCATACCTATGCGAATATTTCTGTTTTGAGTTATATCCGTTCTCACAACGCAAGAGGAACGCTTATTGACGAAAGCAATTCATTGACGATTATTTCTGATGAGGAAATTCTTATAGAGAATAAATGTGGAGAACGCTTTTCAATTTTTGCTTTTGGTTGTGAAAGCTGTGTTGTCACACTTTCTGGCTTTGAGTATGAGCTTGAAAAGGGCAGACTTTTTGCAGAAATACCGTTAGGAATAAGCAATGTTATAACTGCTGATACTGCACGAGTAAAAATTGATGAGGGCAGTGCCGTAATAATTTTTTCAAAGGAATAAGCACAAAAATTACGCCGCCGAGTATTATGTATTAAGAGCGTTACGAAAGGCTCAAATACATAAAAAAGGCGGTGTTATTTATGGCAAGAAAGCGAAGGGGCTGCAATAGCTGTAATAGCGGAAAAACGGCACTTGCGTTTGCTTTAGGGCTTTTGATTTCACTGCTTTTCCCACAGAGATGCCTTTTGATTATCGCAGCGATAATTGTAATAATACTTGCGATTGCGTTGTCGAAATGCTGCTGAATTTATGGAGGTATACTTATGAAAATCGTTGTAGTTGACAGACCAAAGTTTTTCTCATTCTTTTTAAGAAAGATGTTCGGAATAAAAAAATTAAAGCCTGAAGAAATTTAAGGCTTATTTCCTATATTATCAATAAATGAGGGGCTGTTTTTTTACAGCCCCTTTTTTGTGCGAATAATTATCCTGAATATGTACATAATAGTTGTATATATACAATTAAAAATCGTGTCGAATTTTTGGTCGATTGATAAATTATTAACAAACATATCTAACATTATTGTTAAAATTTAGACAATTTGTCTTATTGCACAAAAAATTAACCAAAAGTTAATGCACATTACATCTATCTTTTATTCAAGTTGTGTAGTATAATAACAACATCAGATACAGAAACACTTGATTCTAAGAAATCTGTTAAACTAAATATAAAAGCCGAAAGGGGACTTAATTTATGACATTCGAGAAAGTTTTAGCTGAACGCAAAGATAAGGTTATCTACAAAGATGGCGATACTACTATAAAAGTATTCGATAGCAATTATCCTAAGTCAGATATTCTTAACGAGGCTCTTAATCACGCAAGAGTTGAGGAAACAGGTCTTCCTATTCCTGCAATTAAGGCAGTTTCGGTTATTGATGGTAAGTGGACTATCTCAATTGAGTATGTAGAAGGTAAGACACTTGAAAAAATTATGGAAGAAGACCCAGATAATTTCGACAAATATCTTGAACAGTTTGTTGACCTTCAGCTTATGGTTCAAAGCAAGAAAGCTCCTCTCCTTAATAAGCTAAAGGATAAGATGAATAGAAAGATTTCAAGCCTTAGTAATGAAATTGATGCAACAACTCGTTATGAGCTTCATACAAGACTTGAGTCTATGCCAAAGCATGATAAGGTTTGCCACGGCGATTTTAACCCGTCAAATATTATCGTTTCTCCTGATGGCTCAATGCATATCCTTGACTGGTCACACGCTACTCAGGGAAACGCTTCTGCAGACGCAGCAAGAACATATCTTTTGTTTGCTCTTAAAGATAAGACTGTTGCTGATAAGTATCTTGACTTATTCTGTAAAAAGTCTGACACTGCTAAACAATATGTACAGCAGTGGTTGCCGATAGTTGCAGCCTCACAGCTTGTAAAGCATCGTCCAGAGGAAGAAGATTTCCTCAAGACTTGGATTAATGTTATCGACTATCAGTGATATTTAATTTTGATTATAGGTTTTCTTTTTTCTTCCTTTCTTTTTTTCATAAACAGGGATGCCAACCGAATTTTACGGTTGGCATTTTTGTGTTTATCTGAAGTATTTTTTTAGCAAACTAAAAGGGTAGGTATCGAAACCTGCCCTTTTAGCTTGCTTATTATGTTTTAGTTATCTTTAAAAGCGATGATAAGTCTTAGAACTTCTTCGAAAATCCATACAAGGAAAAATTCAAGAAGAAAGCTGTTTTTTATTTTGAATTAGTAGACATTCTGTTTTCTATCATATTAATTGTATCAACATCTTTAACAAGAGAGATTTTTTAATCATTACTAAATAATTTCTTGATGTTTCGGAGAATTTGATTCAACACAAAGAAATTTTTTCTTCGAGTTTAGTTATGCTATTTAATCTTATATTTTGCTAAAATAAAATTATTTTCTATATCTATAAGAATTTTTTTAAATATTGACCTGTGTATGAATTTTTATTTTGTGCGATTTCTTCGGGAGTGCCTGTGCCTACAATAGTACCTCCGCCACTGCCACCTTCTGGACCTAAATCAATGATATAATCAGCTGCTTTTATAAGGTCGAGGTTATGCTCGATAACAATTACGGTGTTTCCACTATCGACAAGTTTTTGAAGAACATCAACAAGCTTATGAACATCAGCTATATGCAGACCTGTTGTTGGTTCATCAAGGATATAGATAGTTTTTCCGGTAGGACGCTTAGAAAGTTCTGTTGCAAGCTTTACACGCTGTGCTTCACCACCTGAAAGTGTTGTGGCTGGTTGTCCAATCTTGATATAACCTAAGCCAACATCACAGAGTGTTTTAAGCTTTCTTGAAATCTTAGGAATGTTGCTGAAAAATTCTGTTGCTTCTTCGGCTGTCATCTCAAGTACATCATAGATAGATTTGCCTTTATATTTTATTTCGAGAGTTTCACGGTTATAACGCTTTCCGCCACAAACTTCACAAGGTACATAAATATCAGGCAAGAAGTGCATTTCAATTTTGATTATGCCGTCACCTTCACAAGACTCGCAACGACCACCTTTTATATTAAAGGAAAATCTTCCTGACGAATATCCACGCATTTTTGCGTCATTAGTGCTTGCGAAAAGCTCTCGAATATCTGTAAAAACACCTGTATATGTCGCAGGATTTGAGCGAGGGGTTCTGCCAATAGGGGCTTGGTTGATGTCAATAACCTTATCAAGATTTTCTACACCAAGAATTTCATCGTGTTCTCCACTGCGTGTTTTGACACGATTTAGAGTTGAAGCGAGAGATTTATAAAGTATTTCATTGATAAGAGAGGATTTTCCTGAGCCAGAAACACCAGTCACACAGAGAAATGTTCCGAGTGGAAATTTGACATCAATATTTTTTAGGTTATTCTGTCTTGCTCCTTTAACCTCAATAAATTTTCCATTGCCTTTTCTGCGTGTTTGTGGAACAGGAATTTTCCTTGCTCCGCTGAGATATTGTCCCGTAATAGATTTTTCACAAGCTATAATATCATCAACAGTTCCTGCACAGACAAGTTCACCACCATGAGCTCCTGCACCTGGCCCTATATCAACAATATAATCAGCGGCACGCATTGTATCTTCGTCGTGTTCTACAACGATAACAGTATTTCCTAAGTCACGAAGATTTTTGAGTGTGGCAAGAAGCTTGTCATTATCACGCTGATGCAGACCTATACTTGGTTCATCGAGGATATAAAGAACGCCCATAAGTGATGAGCCTATTTGAGTGGCAAGACGGATTCTCTGACTTTCGCCACCCGAGAGAGTTCCAGCGGCTCTTGAAAGGGTGAGATAGCCAAGTCCAACACTTTTAAGGAAATTTAGGCGTGATATGATTTCTTTTATAACAAGCTTGGCAATCATATGCTGTCTTTCAGTAAGCTCAATTTTATTGATAAAATCGAGTGCTTTATCGACAGACATATCACAAAATTCACTTATATTAAGTCCACCAACAGTTACAGCGAGGCTTTCTGGGGAAAGTCTGCGTCCGTGACAGGCTTCACATTCTGTGGCACTCATAAAGGATTCAATTTCTTCCTTTATCCATTTACTGCTTGTTTCTTTGAATCTTCGCTCAAGATTATTTATAATTCCCTCGAATGGTACTTCATTAACACCTGAGCCATACTCACGCTTTCTTACAACACGAATTTTTTCGCCCTTTGTTCCGTAGAGAATTATATCGAGTATTTCTGGAGGGAGTTCTTTTACCGGTGTATCAAGCGAGAAATTGTATTTTTCTGCGAGAGCTTCAAAGTACATTGTTGCAATTGTGCTGCCTTCCATAGCCCAACCACTTGCCTTGATACCGCCCTTACGGATTGAAAGCTCGGGATTAGGGATAATCAAATCTTTGTCTACTTTCAGAAAAACTCCAAGTCCTGTACATTTTTTGCAAGCACCAAAAGGATTGTTGAAAGAAAACATTCTTGGTGAAAGCTTGTCTATGCTGAAATTATGGTCGGGGCAAGCATAATTCTGTGAATATAGTATATCGTTGCCGTCCTGTATTGCGATAACAGTAAGACCGCCAGCAAGCTTTGAGGCAGTTTCTATGGAATCAGCAAGTCTTGATTGAATATCGTCTTTAATAACAAGTCGGTCAACGATTATGTCAATATTATGCTTTTTATTCTTTTCAAGAGTGATGTTTTCAGAAAGGTCATAAATTATTCCGTCAACTCTTACTCTGACAAAGCCTGATTTTGAGGCGGATTCAAGAACTTTTTTATGCTCTCCTTTTTTACCTCTTATAACAGGTGCTAAAACTTGAATTTTACTTCTTTCTGGTAGTGACATAACGCTATCTACAATCTGGTCAACCGTTTGCTGTTTAATTTCTCTGCCACAGATAGGACAGTGGGGAATACCTATTCTTGCATACATAAGACGCAGATAGTCATAGATTTCTGTTACTGTACCAACCGTTGAACGAGGATTTTTTGAGGTTGTTTTTTGGTCGATAGATATTGCAGGAGAAAGTCCCTCAATGCTATCAACATTCGGTTTTTCCATCTGGCCAAGGAACATTCTTGCGTATGAGGAGAGAGATTCTACATAACGGCGTTGTCCCTCAGCGTAAATGGTATCAAATGCAAGAGAGGATTTTCCTGAACCTGAAAGTCCTGTAAGAACTACAAGCTTTTCTCTTGGAATTTCAACATCAATATTTTTTAAATTATGTTCTCTTGCACCTTTTACTACTATATTTTTCATCATTGGAATTACCTCCATGAATAAATGATTTTCTAAAAAATCGATAGTATGTTCGCTCGTTTAATGATAGCATAAATAAAAGTATTTTGCAATGGAAATTCGCAGTATATAGTTAGGTTAATATGAATTAAAAGCAAAAAATAGCGGCGGATAAAATCCGCCGCTTAAGGAGCAAAGAATGTTAAGGGCTTTGCCCTTAAAACCCACCAAAGACTCCGCCTCTGGAAACCGCAAGCTTTTGAAAAAGCTTGAGCAAAACTTTTAATTGTCTTAGAAAAGTCTGTTAGTTATTAAGAAAGAATTATATCACTTAGTGCTTTTCTATCCTTATCGTGTCTATCTGGGCTTTTTGCTTCGCCATCAGCATATCCTATTGCAAGAAGATTGATAGGTTCAATTTCTTTTGGGATATTAAATTCTTCTTTTATAACCTGTGGCTTGAATCTGCCTATCCAGAGTGTGCCTAATCCAAGCTCTGTTGCCATAAGCATCATATGGTCTGTGACGATAGTTGCGTCTATGTCGCCAAATTCTTTGCCATCGTATTTACGCTTCCAAGATGCTGAAGTATCATTGCAGACAATCAGAACACAAGGGGCATTATAAAAATTAGTTGCTTTTGAAACCTTTTCTAAACCTTTTGCATCAGTTACAACAATAATTTTTGTAGGTTGGTAGTTTACTGCTGATGGGGCAATTCTGCCTGCTTCAAGTATTGTGTCTAATTTTTCTTTTTCAATAGGCTTTTCGCTGTATGAGCGTACAGAATATCTTTTCTTTGCTAATTCTAAAAAGTTCATATTGAACCTCCGAGTATTTTATTTACCTGATTATATCATAAATTAGAAAAATATTGAATATGCTTATAAAGTTTACATATAAGAAAAATACATTTTCCACTTTTTAGCATATGCTTCGGTTGTAGAACCTTTTTTAGCTCTTAGTGTAACCTGAGTATTAGGGAAGATGGATTCATTCTTATCATATGAACTTTTAAATTTCATATTACTGTTTTCTATAGTACAGGTATTAAGCATTGTGCAATCACCAAAGGCAAGAAAATTGAGTGTTTCTACACTTTCTGGAAGTGTGATTTTTCTAAGACCGCTGCATTTATAAAAAGCATTGGATTTTATCTCTTTAATAGTATTTGGAAGTGTTATATCATTTAGAGATTTACAACCTGAAAATAGTGATTCACTGATTTCTGTAATACCTGAAGGAATTTCTATTTTTTGAAGTGATGTACATTCAAGAAAAGCCTCTTTAGAAATAGTTTTGATATTCTTTGGAAGTATTACTTCTGTAACTATACCATTTCTTTGGAAAGCACCAACTTCAATTTTCGTTACACTATCAAGTATAGTATATGATGAATCTGATTTATAAGATGGGTAGAAAAGAAGTTCAGTTTTAGATTTATTATACAATACACCATCAACAGAAGTAAAGTAACGATTATCTTCATCAACATATATATTTTTCATATAAATGCAATCATAGAAAGGATTCATATTGCAGCTTCTGTTATTAAGAGATATTGATTGAATATTTTTAGATATAGTTACACTTTTAATTTGTGAACAGCCTGAAAATGCCATAGGGTCGATTCCAGTTATAACTTTATTTGAATATTTCTCTGGTATTACTAAATCCTCAAGCTTGCCCTTATATCCGACTATGTGTAATGTATCGTTTTGATACTCTTTATAGACATAGTTTTTTTCATCTTCTTTAAGTTCTGCAGCACGAAGTTCTTCGGCGGTAGGTTCGTGAGAACTTTCTGAATCTGATGATGCATTAATATCGACTGAGTTTTCAATAATACCATCTGTTGAAAGACTGTTCTTTTTTGCGACATCAAGCATAGAAAATATAACTACTCCAGCAATAACAACAAAAGCTACTCCTATGATTGTAGCTATACCCGCAGTTGATTTAAAGAAATTTCCGATTTTTGAAAGAGAAGAATTTTGCTTGTCTGTTTTTTTATTCTTTTGCTTTGTGGCGTTATCTATACTAAAATTAGCTTCTACCACACGCTGGTATGATTGTGGCTTTTTAGGAATATTATTTGATGGTTGTTCTGAAACTTCTTGAACATTCTGAGACTGCTCTACAACTGTTTCTTGCTGAACTGGTTGTTGTGCTTGCTCATAAGGGTTTGAATACTCTTGCTGAACTGGTTGTTGTGCTTGCTCATAAGGGTTTGCATATTCTTGCTGAACTGGCTGTTGTGCTTGCTCATAAGGGTTTGCATACTCTTGCTGAACAGGTTCTTGGACTTGCTCGGTAATTTTTGTTTCTTGTGCTTGTTCTTTGGGTGCATCAGGAGATGGAATATTTAAAATTGCTTGTATATCATTTTTTTCTTCAATGATAGGTTCTGCATTTGTAGGTGGTGTAATAATACTGCTCATAGGTGGTGCAGGGTGAAATAAAAATTGAGATTTTGCTAATTCCATAAGTGTAAAGGGAACTGCACCGAGAGATACTGAACGCATTAATCTGCCTTCTGATTCAGCTTTTGCAATTTCTTTTTTTATTCCATCTCTTGCATATGAGAGTATGCACATTACTGTGTTTTCTGGCAAATCTAATGTTGAAACGATTGCAGATAAAGACATTTCCTGATAGTAGTGCATTATGATAAGAAGTCGTTGGTCATCAGGCAAATTTTCGATTATTCCTTTCACAACATTTCGTGTGTCCTTATCGTCTATGGTTTCTTGTGGAAGTTGGTCGAAATTATCTTCATCATTCCATTCGAATTTTTCAGCAACATTATTAAAAGCATCTGGATTTTTTTCTGTGATAGATATATAAGCAGAATATGAGGCAATTCTGTTTAGCCATACATCAAAGATTTCTGGTTTTTTAAGAGAAGTTAAATTTTCAAATGCGTTTGTATAGCTCTCTTTCATGATGCTTATTGCTTCTTGTTCATTTTTAGTTATATTTAGTATTGCAAAAAATAGAGCATCTTTAGTAAGATTATAAAGTGTTTCATATGCGGTTTTGTCACCCGATAAAGCACCATGAACATATCTTGAAAAGTAGTTATTCATAATAAAACCTCCAAGTTATACATATTTTATATAGATTTAATCATATGTATAGCTAATAAAATTTTAAAAATAAAAAGCTATTTAAAAGTCATGCTTAATTATTTTTATACTATTTATATTTTAACTAAAAGGTCTGAAAATTTCAATC
>OMAY01001054.1_pt1 | contig 13901 bp, 10 predicted proteins | sample 1673611 | NCBI WGS metagenome assembly OMAY01 (sample SAMEA103958117, study PRJEB25191) | human gut metagenome | biome: human-associated habitat [ENVO:00009003]; feature: intestine environment [ENVO:2100002]; material: feces | place: Germany | collected 2013/2015
AGGCTACGGACCTCTTTTTTTTACGCATTGACACTATTTTTGTTGTATTGAAAGGATACTCCTGCTTGCATTTCCCTATTTTTGGAAACTACATTTATTATTCACTTTAAAACTTTAATTACTATGTCAGAAAACATTGGAGTAGCTACAGGTAAGATTATGCTGAAAATTGTTATCGCTCTTTTTAAAGGTGTATGGAATGTACTGACCTTCGGGTTTAAAGCTTACAAAGGTCACCGGGACAAAAAAGACGCCGAAATGCGTGAACAGTTAAGACAGGTACAAGCAAACAACAATTCCCAAACTATTTAATTCTGCAATACTATGAGCTCAGCAAACAAGAAACACATGCAGGGTGGTATGAACACCACATACAGCAATGTAAATACTGAAGACGAAAGAAACAAAAAAGCGGAAGAACTATTGTTCCAGGCATGGGAAACAGCCGGATATCATGGACAGCCGGATGAAGATTATTATCCTCGAACAGCCCAGGAAACAAGGGATATGGAAGATCTGCTGACACAAGCGGAAGCAGCCATTGATGACCCGTCGGATACCGAACTAATGGAGGTAATGGCTGATACGCGCGAAGTGCTGGAATGGTCCAAACAGCGGCATTGGACATTCGCATGGTGGATCATCATCTGTGTAGCCATTATGGGATGTTATTATTTCTATCAGGCCGGAAGCGAACAGGATTATGTAGCAAAGAGACAGGCGCTGACTGATGAGCAAGTGCAGACTGAACTTAGCGAAGCCATCACCCGGCAACAAAGTTACATTGATACTTATAGCCAAAAGTTGGCAGTAGATACCATTTCTGAAGAAACACGCAGTCTTTATGAAAAATATATGGAAAATGCCACTGAAGAAATAAAAGAACTGAAAGCATATAATGTGGAAACTTATAAAAAGCACCTGGTAGATCGTGCCGATGCCGGAGTATGGCGTGAAAGATGGGAAGCGATCTGGTGTTTTATCTGGATCGTGCTTTATATTTTCGCCTGCCGTCCACGTGGATATATGATTACTAAACGTCGCCGTGAAGACAAAATGGCTACCGGTCTCAAAAAGATATTATTCGGCATTGCAGGAGCTTTAGTGGGTGCTGCCGGCGCTTTATATGTGACCACCACCATAACTAAATGGAGCGATGGAAGTAAAACCCGTGATGATGATAGCATGATTATCTATGCCATGAAGTTCGGTCTTATTGCACTGGCTGTTATCATCGTTCTTTGGGCAGCACGTATTGTTATCGTGATTGCTACACTTCTGGGACTATTGAGAAACTACGACTGGAAACAGTTGGCCAAAGACCCGAAAGCCATGTTGAATGATTTGAAATAAATGGAAAGGGGATGCAAGTATATACCGGCATCCCCTATTTCTATATTTATTTCCGATGGTTAGCTCAATCCTTCTATATTTCCATCTACAATGTCGATGTACATAGCTTGTGGCTCTTTGGGAAGCCCCGGCATGCGCAGAATTTCTCCGGCGATGGCAACAATCATTTCCGCACCGTTATTGATAACAATATCCTTGATATGAAATTCAAAATTGTTCACCGCACCGTATATTTTCGGATCGGCAGAGAAAGAATATTGTGTTTTGGCAATGCAAACGGGATAATGACCAATGCCCATCTTCTCTATCAATTTGATGATTTTACGTGAATGGATACTGTAAGTCACCACACTGGCACCGTAAAGATTGCAAGCTATCTTCTCTATTTTTTGTTCTACACTGTCATTTTCACTATAACTGAAGTTCAAGGGTTCAGAAGGTTTCTTCTCAATAGTATCCACTACCAGATTAGCGAGCTCCACAGCCCCCTCTCCTCCTTCTGCAAAGGCATTATTGACAGCGAACCCTACACCTAACTTCTCTTCGCAATGCCGGCGGATTGCTTCTACCTCCTCGTCCGTATCACTGGCAAAACGATTGAAGGCAACCAGCACCGTCTGACCGAATGAACGTAGATTGCGTATATGTTTATCGAGATTACCGAAGCCTTGTTGCAATCCTTCCATATTGGGTTCTTTAATACGATCCAGACTGACACCGCCATGCATCTTCAAGCCTTGTGCAGTAGCCACAATCACTGTCAGTTTAGGTTGCAACCCACTTTTGCGACATTTGATATTATAAAATTTCTCCGCACCAAGATCGGCACCGAAACCAGCTTCCGTTACAACATAATCTCCAAAAGTCATTGCCATTTTCGTTGCAAGAATAGAGTTACAACCATGCGCAATATTTGCGAAGGGACCGCCATGAACAAAAGCTGCCGATCCTTCGGTTGTCTGAACCAAGTTCGGATTGATAGCATCTTTCAGCAAGACAGTGATGGCTCCTGCTACTCCTAACTCCTTCACAGTGAATGGGCAACCATCAAAACGGAAACCAAGGATGATATTCTCGATCCGTCGTTTCAGGTCGTCTATGTCCTTTGCCAGACAGAGAATAGCCATAATTTCGGATGCAGGGGTAATATCGAAGCCGGATTCTTCGGTAATACCGTTCGTACTGGGGCCTAAACCGGTGACAATGCTACGCAAAGAGCGGTCGTTCACATCGAGCACGCGCTGCCAGATGATTTCTTTCAGCCCGAATCCGTCCGCCTGATGCTGATAAAGATAATTGTCGAGCAATGCGGATATCATATTGTGCGCCGAAGTGATGGCATGAAAATCTCCTGTAAAGTGCAGATTTATCTTTTCCATAGGAAGCACTTGGGCATAACCGCCACCTGCCGCTCCACCCTTCATGCCGAAACAAGGTCCTAACGAAGGTTCACGCAAAGCAACGATGGCTTTCTTGCCGATCTTATTCAACCCCAATGCCAGACCGATGGAAACCGTAGTCTTACCAATACCTGCTTTGGTAGCAGTAATGGCAGTTACCAAAATCAGGTTACTTTTCTTCACTTTTTCTTCATCAATCAGATGTGTAGGGATCTTAGCAATATACCGTCCGTAGTTTTCTACTTCTTCACGTGGAATACCTACATTCTCGGCTACCTGCTTAATCTTCTTCAGCTCTATGCTGCGGGCTATTTCAATGTCTGATTTCATACAGAGAACTTCTTTAAATAAAACTTTCTTTTTGAAAGCTGCAAAAGTACGAAAAAGAGTGCAGATAGCAAGATTTTAGGGAAAGAAAGCCTCTGTTATCTTATTCAAGTGTCAAAGCGATACCTTCTACACGATCCGGGTTTGAACCTTCCGGCTCAACCATATCGAAAGAACGTGTTCCGACAGGCAGTGGAGAGAAATAAAGAGTATAATCGGCCTCTCCACTTTCCGGCATATAGAATTTCTCCCCTAAAGGAATACCTTCCGAACGAAGAACCGGACATACAGTTCCATTGTCCGCTACTAACTGGATATTCTTCATAATTTGTATCCAATATTTGGGTATATAATAGGCACGAATCCGCAAGACCGTAGCAGTATCCGTCAATACTACCTGGCGGATTTCAGGAATATCGTTATTGCTTTTCTTCACCGTCGGGAAATTCACCACTTTATGTCCATTCTCTTCCCCTAAGCTCATCACATATTCGTCTGCATTCAGCAGGCGGCGGAGTTTTCGTTTCAGGCTCTGTTTCCCGTATCCGAACCATTTTTCCACAATGCGCCCTTCAGGTGAAATAAGGACATAATTTGGAATTCCACGTACTCCGTATTTGGCATATAATCCATTGCTTCCTTTCAAGTCACTTAGATTCTGCCAAGTCATTTCATGCGTTTTAGAGGCAGTTTCCCAACCTTTCTTGGTATCGATGCTCAGACTTACTATCGTCAAGCGATCTTTGTACATCTCAGCCACTTCCTTCATTTCGGGTAGAGCCATAAGGCACGGACCGCAACCACGACTCCAGAAATCCAACATGATATATTTACCTTTAAAATCAGCCAGGCGGTGTACATTTCCTTCCAGGTCGTACAAATCAGCATCTGCCATTTCATCACCCACTTCTACTACTTGGGGAGGAAATAGATATGTATATGTGTTCATTGCCCAATTGGTCTGTTTTTCTCCATCAGTCAGTCCTTCATAAAGAGCAATCACTTCTTCTTTATAAGGATAATTTTCAGTATACTTTGCTGACATTGCCAACTTCTCCAACTGCTCCAGCCAAATATCGTCAACAGGAATCTGCTTCATACGTTTTATAGTGTTGGCATCAATACGGATACTAATTTCATCCTCTACCTTCCGCAAACTGTCAACTTGTGCACGTATCATCTGTCTTTCTTCGTCCACCGCACTCCCCGCATACTTCCGGCGATATGCACGCTGCAACAAAGAATTGCGCTGATATTCATTCCACAATTCGCGTGAGTCGTTTATAAAAGCCTGATTAGCCACTTGTTCCGGAACAGTGCTTTTCACATCCCAAGTTCGTATCAGTGTATTTTCACCGCTTATCCGTATATTATCTCCCGGACGCACCCAAAGCCTTAAACTCATGGAAGGAAACTTGTCACTTCTTCCCATCATATCCACTATTTCTGTTTCGTTCCCCAATGTTTCTGCCTGAAAACGAAAATGTCCGTTACGAATCGTATCAACACCGATACTGCTACCCACATTTCCATCTAAACGAAACAAAGTGATTAAAGCTCCGTCTTCTACATTCTTTACTTGCCCTTCTATTGTAAAAGTCCCTTGAGCTTGTGCCGCCCAAACACTTGTCATTAAGAACAGCGTTACAATCTCTTTTTTCATATACGTGCTGTTTAGTTATAAAATTATATATCTACGCACAAAACTATATGATTTCTCCGAGATCAGCAAATAAAATTACGATTATTTCGTAATTACCTGTTTCCTTTAATATTAAGCATCTATCACCGAGTATTTTTACTTTCAGTCAATATATATCCGTCCATCATCCGTATGATTCTTTCTGCTTCACGGGCGTTCTCTTCGGAGTGCGTTACCATAACAACAGTAGCTCCATCATGATTCAGCTCTTTCAGGAGATTCATCACTTCATTACCATTCGTAGAATCCAGATTTCCCGTAGGTTCATCGGCAAGGATAATGCGGGGGTTGGTAACAATGGCACGCGCTATAGCCACACGTTGCTGCTGTCCACCGGAAAGTTGTTGCGGGTAATGCTCGGTGCGGTGAGCTATCTGCATGCGCTCCAAAGCCTCATTGACACGCTTCACACGTTCACGGGTAGAAACTCCGGCATAGAGCAAAGGAAGTTCCACGTTTTCAAAGACTGTAAGTTCGTCTATCAGGTTGAAACTCTGAAATACAAAACCAAGATTTCCGTTACGCAGGTCTGTACGGTCGTTTTCAGAATAGCGGGAAACTTCCTGATCCATAAACCAAAGCTCGCCGGAAGTGGGGTTATCAAGCAAACCTATCATATTCAGCAAAGTAGATTTACCGCAACCGGAAGGTCCCATAATGGCAACAAACTCTCCCTGACTGATTTCTAAACTTACTTCATTCAATGCAGTGGTCTGTACGCTTTCCGTACGGAATATTTTGGTGAGGTTAATTATCTTAATCATAATCGTATATTGTATTGTTATTATCTTAAACATTTATTTATTCATATCTCAAGGACACTACCGGATTTTGCGAAGCCTTCCGCCAGGTTTGCCCAATGACCGTAAGCAAAGTAACCCCTGTAATGACTGCTCCTGCCAATATGAACAACCACCAACTTATGGCAGTCTGATAAGCAAATTCGCTCAGCCAACGGTACATAAGGTAATATCCAATGGGAGATGCCACAACAAAAGCAATTCCCACCCATTTCAGATATTCCATACAGAACATCTTTACAATCCGGTTGGAATGGGCACCGTTCACTTTACGCACACCGATTTCTTTTGTCCGCTGTTCCGTGGAGAGGGCAACCAGTCCAAATACACCCAGCATAGCTATAACGATGGCCAATACAGTGAAGAATAGTAACATCCGGCTTTGTTGATGTTCCTTGGTATAGTTCTTATTCAATGCATCGGAAAAGAACTGATAACTGAAATCCTTTACGAACAAATCATCCTGTACGGCCATCTCTTCGTATTTTCTCTGAATGAATTTCAGAGTCTCCTGCCGATGTTCGGGAGCTATCTTTATATGCATATACGATAATGCTTCCGGAGAATAATAAAGAATAGCAGGCTTTATCTTTTCGCGCAGAGACTGGAAATTGAAATCTTTCACCACTCCTACAATATGCATCTTGCCCCAAGTATTCATTTGTAACTCCATACCGATAGGATCAGCTACCTTCATACCCTTCCAGGCAGCCTCATTAATTACAATACCGGGATTCCTGTCTCCCCAGTATTTTCCAAAATCAGATTCCAGCAATTTCCCTTTTATCAACTCCAAACCAAATGTCTTACTAAAATCCCCATCGGCAAATACTATTACCATTTTTAGTGAATCTTCCTGCCCGTCTATATTTGTCCAACGGAATAGGCTACCGTCTCCATGGGCTTCACCTTCTCCAAGGCTCTCGATAGGTGCTCCCATAGATATACTTTTCACATTTGGATTTCTCAATAATTCTTGCTTGAATCCAGCCACATTATACCACAAACTGGTATAGACGGATACCACATTTTCCTTGTCAAGTCCCAAATCTTTGTTTTGCATATAGTGGAGCTGTTTAAAGACGATAGCAGTCAGCAACATCAGCGTAAGAGCTATAAAAAACTGTATGCACACCAATCCTTTGATAAGTCCTCCTTTCTTTCCTGTTTTCTGTCCACCTTTAAAAGCAAGTAATGGATTGATGGAAGAAAGATAAAAAGCCGGATAACTTCCTGCCAGACAGCCTATTCCCACTATGCCGAACAATATATAAAAGAAGACAGCCCAACTCAGCCGCAGTGAGATTTCCGTATCCATGAACTTATTGAATAACGGCAACATCAATTCTGTCAAAGCTAAAGCCAATATCAGAGATATAAATGCCTGTACCAGACTTTCCGAAAGAAACTGTGAGATCAGAGTCTTTCGCTTGGCGCCTGTTATTTTGCGTACCCCTATTTCTTTATAACGCAGGGAAGCCCGTGCCGTAGAAAGTGTTGTAAAGTTGAAGGCTCCCATAAAGATAACTAATATAGCCAGAGCTGTAAACAGATAAATAGTGGCCATGTTACCATGATTCTTTACGCAAGGATCGGGAAAAGTAGTATGCAGATGAATATCTTTGACTGATTGAAAACGCAACAAAGTTCGCTTTTCCCCAAACTTACTAAGCGCCCGACTCATGCTTTTCAATTCCTGCTGATACATTTTTCCTTCGTCACCAGCCTTCATCTTTACATATACATGGATACTCTCACGAAAATGATCCCAATTATGGCCCATCATCCCCATGCCATAAGCCTCCATCGGATAAACAATATCAAACCGGATATGGCTCTTTGAAGGTATCTTCACCACTGCAACTACATTATAGATTCTTTCTCTTCCATATCCGCTATAAGTTAATTTCTGTCCTACTGCCGGTTTCTTACCAAACATTTTCTGTGCCGTCAATTCCGACAAAACGACATTATCAGGATTATTACTTATATACTCCGGATTTCCTTCCAACACCGGAAAAGGAAATATTCGAAAGAATGCAGAATCAACATATAGCCCATGTCCGCTGATTTTTTTATGACTTTCCGTCTCAAATGTATGCAACTCTCCATACTTAATAGCTGTAGCTTCCTCTACTTGTGGAAAGTCTTCACGAAAGACTTTAGTAAGCGAACGTACCGTCGAAGGAGACTCCTTTATTTCCCCACTCGGCTCCCGTTTCACCTCGATAGTCCGGTAAACGCGATTCACCTCGGGAAAGCAGTCATCATACGTCAGTTCGTCTACTACCCAAAGGTAGATGAGGAACGCCGCCGCCATGCCGAATACAAAACCCAGCATATTGATGGAAGAAAACAAGAAACTCCGCTTTATAAGCCGAAGCGCAACTTTCACATAATGCTTTATCATCTGTTATTCTCCTATTTTAATTATTCTATGGTTAACACTATTAATTCATCATCCGGCACGTCCTGCCCTTTCAGAGCATCCGGATATTTGTCTTTCATATTCATTGCATCGAGACAGGTGAAAAGTATATTTCCTACTGCTCCTTTGGGATAGAACGACACATTCTGCTCGCCATCGGCTGGGAAACACGGAAAATCGAGTTCTACCTTATCAGCTTCATGAGGCAGGGAAAAGAAGTTTCCGGATGTTTTATCATATATCAGCGAATAAAGAGAAACCGATTTCGCTTTTCGTGCGTTAGGCGAATCGTATCCTTTCGTAAGCCTGATAAACAGGTAGCGATCCGTCTCCAACCACTGATCTACAAAATAAAAATCATCCACATTACTGCCACCTATAACCTTCTGTCCCACGGCACGCTGCAAAGAGCCAAAATCCAATCGATAAATAGCCTTCAGCGTGGAAGCGTTTTCCAATTGGTAAAGCGTATTATCATAAGCCAGGCGTATCCGCGTTTTGCCTTGATAATCATAAATATTCCATGGTTCTCCGCTCCGTACCGAACCGGATCTTCCCGAAGGGGCATAGTCAGGCAAATGGGTAGGATCAAAATAGCACAAGGTATCTCCTTTTAGTTCATTGGTGTAAAAACGACTGGAGTAAGGTATGCCACGCATGAAACCCTCCGTCGTAAACTTAAACAAAACCCTATGGCCCAGATTCCCCTGTAGAGGGACACTGTTTGTTATATCTTTCTCTATCAAAGGCTCTGTGGCAGCTGTTAAAACATCCCAGGGAAGAAAGGCCAGAAAAGTCCGGGAACTATTCCTCTCATGCTTATATACTGTATACGCCCCCTGAACTTGCTTGTGAGTTGCATTATAATAGACACTCTGCAACAGGGCGTTCAATTGAAAAAAGAATCTTTTCCCATTGCGTTGAAATTCAACATCATTTTTGAACAACTGCTTGATAAGCTTAAAGTCCTTATCCAACAAGTAAATTCCTTGATAACTATTCAATAAGTAACCCTCGTCCACTGATATCAAACTACCGCCCATTGGTACCAATGCTCCTGTACGGTGGATATGAAGTGTACCGAGCTCACTAACTTTCATAGAACGTACATTCTTCAACGCAGCCTGTACATTAAGGGTTTTCACTCCGGCAGTTTCTATTTTAGCCCGATATTTTATTCCGGCAGGAGGTGTATAATCTTCCGTAACTTCCGGCATTGCAGCAGAAGCCGCCTTCACGGCGGTTTCATGTTGCATGGCTTGCTCGTCCAAAGTCCGGATAATTTCATCCTTATTCATACCCGGATTCTTAGAGCTACAAGCTATAAAAGAAACAATTAATACAATATAAATCAGTTTTTTGTGTAGCATATGTTTTTCGTATTCGTTTACTTTAAATATAGATGGCAACAACCATACCAAATGGTTAGATAGTTAATATACAAAGATTTATCTAAATACTTTCTACGCAAAATTGCACGATATCGTACACCGAATGCACGCTTTCGTACACTACTATCTCGAAAACTTTCTATATCTTTGCAATGGGTATGCGTACCAATCTTCACCAACAAGTCAAACCAATCCTTTCGAATTATGATGAAACGAGGTAAAATCTTAATCGTAGATGATAATGAAGACATCCTCTTCACCCTGAAAATGCTGCTGCGCCCTATTGCAGAAAGCATAACCACTCTAAATGACCCAAGAGAACTGTTACCTATCATTTCACGAACCCGTTTCGATGTTATCTTGCTCGACATGAATTTCCGTCAGGATGCTGTCAGTGGCAAAGAAGGATTTCATTGGTTGGAAGAGATACTGAAGCTGGATGCAAAAGCAGTCGTTATCTTTATCACAGCCTATGCAGATACAGAGAAGGCTGTACAAGCTATAAAACAAGGTGCCACAGATTTTATTCCCAAGCCCTGGCAAAACGAGAAACTGATAGCCACCGTCTCCTCCGCACTGCAACTCAGTTTCAGCCGGACGGAAGTAGAAACCCTGAAACAACAGAAGGAGACTTTGAAAAAACAAACAGAAGCTTTGACTCTTCCCCCTGAGCCAGCGCGCGTCATCGGTGAATCTGCCGCCATGCAAACTATTTTTCAAACGATAAGAAAGTTCTCCGAAACAGATGCGAACCTTTTGCTCCTGGGAGAAAACGGAACGGGAAAAGACTTGATTGCCTGCTACGTGTACGAACAGTCCCCCCGCAAGAATGAGATATACGTACCTATCGATTTAGGAAGTATTCCGGACACATTGTTCGAAAGCGAATTGTTCGGATATGAAAAGGGTGCATTTACCGACGCCCGCAAGAATAAGCCGGGACGTGTGGAAGTGGCTTCAGGCGGAACGTTGTTCTTGAATGAAATCGGTAACCTGAGTCTTCCACTCCAAGCGAAGTTGCTTTCAGTCATTGAACAGAGAAAGAGCTCACGGCTCGGCTCTACAACTTCATATCCTGTAGATGTAAGGTTGATTTGCGCCACGAATACGGATTTATATACCGCTATCGACAACGGACAATTCCGTCAGGATTTATTGTATCGCATCAATACGATTGAAATCCGTATTCCGCCTCTGCGTGAACGTGGAAATGACTTGTTCCTCTTGGCTGATTTCTTCCTGCAACGCTATCGGAAGAAGTATAAGAAAGAACTTCGGGGAATTTCCAGAGAAGCACGAAAGATGCTGCAACTTTACCGCTGGCCGGGCAATGTGCGCGAACTGGAACATGCCATCGAACGTGCCGTCATCCTCTCCACCGGAACCATGCTGATTCCGGATGATTTCATGTTACGCAGCCCCCGATCTTCCAATACTGTTTCTGAGAAAGATAAGTATAATCTGGAACGAATGGAAAAGGATGCAATCAATGAGGTAATGAGAATGTGTGGTGGTAATATTACATTGGCGGCAGAAATGCTGGGAATCACAAGAACTTCACTTTATAGAAGGATTGAAAAGTTCAGATTATGAAAAGACAAACTTGGGTAAGAACGCCACTTTGGCTCACTATCGCATTACTGATATGCTGCCTCATTACGGCCTGGCTGGCTGTGCATGGGTTTTATTATAGCCTGTTCGTGGCGCTCTGCCTCACAGCATTCGTTGCTTATGCCATATATAGGTATATCTTACGCTCAGCCCGCGCCATGGCTCAGTTTATCTGGTCTGTGCGCTACTCTGAGTTCCTGTCTTCTCCTACTTCCAATCCGAATGCCACACCACCCCTTCCCGAAGAATTGCTGACCGAGATGCAGGATGCTCTTGAATATTATCGGAGCAATCTACAAAAGAAGGAAAGCGAATTGCAGTATTTCCAGGCTCTTGCCAATCATATAGATATGGCCATCCTTGTTTATACGCCCGACGGTCAAATAGAGTGGATCAATGATGCGACCAAACGCCTGATACATATCAATCGTCCGCATACGGTAAATGATCTTATAGATTTTCATCCGGAGCTCCCGGCAAAGTTGCGTACACTGAAAGCTGGCGATTTGTCTGTATGGCAAATCAAACAGGAAGAAGAGACCGTACAATTCGCCCTTTCCAGTATGGAATTTATTATCCAGGGCAGGAAGCTTTTGATTGCGGGAATGAAAAATATCCATTCCGCCTTGGATAACCGTGAAACGGAAGCCTGGCAAAAGCTAATCCGTGTGCTGACACATGAAATTATGAATTCCATCACTCCCATTATTTCGCTGACAGAGCTTCTTACCAAATATGCCGACAACCTGGAAGGTGACGAAGATACCAAAACGGAAATCAGGCAGATGCTGCAAACCATTGGTCGCAGAGGGAACGGGCTGGTACGCTTTATGAATAGCTACCGGGAAGTATCGCATCTGCCCCACCCTTTATTGAAACTTTATAATGCCGGAGAATTACTGAAAGAAGTTGTTCAGTTAATGCAAAATGATACAAATGATCTACACCTCTCTCTTCCCAACATTCCGTTGCGCTTGATTGCAGATAAAGAGCAAGTAGAACAAGTACTTATCAACCTGATACGGAATGCCCGCGAAAACGAAGCGACACAAATCACTCTTTCCGCGGGCATCACCCCAGGAGATCACCTTTTCCTGCGTGTTACTGATAATGGAACCGGTATTGATCCGGAAGTTCAGGAACGTATTTTCATTCCATTCTTCACCACAAAACCTACTGGTTCAGGTATCGGGTTAACCATCTCCCGCCAAATCATGCACCAGCATCATGGCAGCATTACAGTACAATCAAAAGTGGGAGAAGGAAGTATGTTCACACTTCTGTTCCCGATAGTTTAATAAATGATGCGAATCAGGAGTTACCCTTTATAAGGAAAAGTAATAAATAAAATGATGAAATACTATCTCAATTTACTTAATATTGGAATTAGCATTTAATTCATAACCCGTCCTAAAGACGTTAATTCAACTACTGATTCGCATAAATGATTAATTCCTAATCACTCTACAACGCTTTTTTGTATAAATCCAGAATAATCTCCTTCGTCACCTCGCGAGGATTGCCCGGTGTACAAACATCGGCAATAGCAGCCGTAGCCAGCTTATCGAGATCGCTTTCCTTGATACCCAATTCAGAAAGGTGTTGCGGAATACCTACTCTTACTGACAGTGCTCTCACCGCATCCACGGCAGCACGTGCAGCCTCTTCCTGGCTCATTCCTTCTTTATATACTGTCATCGCCTTAGCAATTTCCACATACTTATCAAGCGCAGCAGGAGCATTGAATTCCATAATGATAGGCAGCAACAACGCATTAGCCACACCATGAGGTATATCGAAAATAGCACCCAACGGATGTGCCATGCCATGAACAACGCCCAAACCTACATTAGAGAAAGCCATACCTGCAATATATTGTGCTACCGCCATACCATTACGCGCTTCTGCATTTGTTGGCTCAAACACAGCCGTTTCCAGATAACGGGTAATCATTTCGATAGCTTTAATTTCAAACATATCGCTCATTTCCCAAGCTCCCTTAGTAATCAGACCTTCAATAGCATGTGTCAATGCATCCAGTCCCGTAGAAGCAGTCAGCCCTTTAGGCAAAGTGTACATCAATTCGGCATCTACAATGGCGATGGCAGGAATATCATTCGGATCTACACATACCATCTTCTTTTCATTCACTTCGTCAGTAATCACGTAGTTGATAGTCACTTCGGCAGCCGTTCCCGCTGTAGTAGGCAGAGCAATGATAGGCACGGATTTCTTCTGAGTCGGCGCCACTCCTTCCAGAGAAACCACATCACTGAATTCCGGATTATTAGTGATAATGCCGATAGCTTTTGATGTATCGATGGAAGAACCACCACCAATAGCCAGAATAAAATCGGCACCGGATTCTGCAAACGCTTTCACACCTGCATTTACATTACTAACCGTAGGATTTGGTTTAATATCGCTGAATACAACATAGGGTATGCCTGCCTTATCCAGTACGGAAAGCACCTTGTCGGCTACACCAAATTTAATCAGATCTTTGTCGGTAGATACAAAGGCTTTTTTCAAGCCGAGACGTTTAATTTCCTGTGGGAGCACTTCGCGGGCACCCGGTCCGAAGTAGGATACTTCGTTCAAGACGAATCTGTTAATCATAATACGATAATTTAGGTTCCGCAGTGTCATTTTGAGATTGAGTGTGCGGAAGGTTGATACTTCATTTTGTTCCGACAAAATTAAGAAATATAGAGGAGGAAGGGACAAAAGATTCTGATTTTTTTAATGTGTATTATGCTGGTGGGGGTACTTTTCTTTTGTCTTGAGACAAAAGAAAAGATACCAAAAGAAAAACTCAAGGCTGCACTTCCGGGGCTACTCCGACACTGCCATTGCCGGACGGGGCTCCAACTCGCTTCGCTCAAACAA
>OMAY01001059.1_pt1 | contig 13871 bp, 10 predicted proteins | sample 1673611 | NCBI WGS metagenome assembly OMAY01 (sample SAMEA103958117, study PRJEB25191) | human gut metagenome | biome: human-associated habitat [ENVO:00009003]; feature: intestine environment [ENVO:2100002]; material: feces | place: Germany | collected 2013/2015
GACGCAGACGAGCTTTTCAATACACTTATGGAATATGCCGATATGATTAAGCCGGAAGACTTTATCGACCAAAGCATTATCGACCGATGGTATGGAGAAGCACACGGAGGCTTTCACAAAATGTATGTGGTAGAGATTGTCAATGTATTGGAGGCAATCTCATAAAACGCGCGGCTGAGTTCCTAAAATGGAAAGCATATATCCTGTTCTTGGCACAGTTTCCAAGGACAGGCTCTCGTCTTCCGACAGATATTTCCGCAGTCTCGCCACATAGTTATTCAAACTCTGCTCGCTGCCGGAAGTACCCTCCCACAGCTCCTGCACTATCTGTTCGCGACTTACTGTTTGATTCATGTTCTGTGCCAACAATTTCAGCAGTTTATATTCAAAATCAGTCAGCCTTCTCACAGGTTCCTCGCCTTTGAACAACATACTGTCTCCGGCTCTCAGATTGAACATTCCGATGGATAGTCCTTTCGGATGAAAACATGGCGTGTGCCTGCGTATGTAAGCCACCAACTCCTCCATTTCGAAAGGCTTTCGCAGATAAGCGATGCCACCTGCATCCAGCGCCCTTGCCACTTCCGAACCGGCTATGTGTGAAGAGACAAATAAAACCGGTGTATCGGGAGCCGTCAGCTTGAGTTCCGCAACGGCATCTATTCCATTCTTCTCTCCTATCTCTACATCCAGCACCATTATGTCCGGCTGCATTTCCTGAACCACACCCTGAATCCCTACCAGCGTAGTGCAATACTCCGCAGCATAGCCCGAAGCCCTTAATGCCAAAATCACCACTTGACCCAATGCGATGTCATCGTCTACAAACAAAACTTTTGTCTTCTCCATCCGTCTTTTCTCCTTTCAATCAACGACATGGAATCATGAATGTAAAAGTGCTTCCTTCACCTTCGGCACTCTTCACCATTATCTCCCCTCCATGTTCATTTATAATATATTGGGATTGCGCCAATCCTATGCCGTAACCCTTCTGCTGTTGCTCTTCGCTTCGGGGGACCCGATAGAACTGGGTGAACAATTTCTTCTGATGGCATGGGGCGATACCCCAACCATTGTCTTTGACAGATACACGCAACCGCTCATTCACAATGGAGAGCGAGACCTCTATCCTCACTCCTGCATCCGAATATTTCAAGGCATTCTCCATCAGGTTACGAATCACGTTCTCTATATACATACCGTCGGCCATTACCTGCAAACCCGCAGGAAGCTCATTGATGATGCAGATGGTATGGGGCTTGCCCGGATAGAGGCAGGACAACTCCTTCTTCACTCCCTCTGCCATTTCCGGAACATCGATCAGGCTTTTATTCAATACCACCTGATGACGGTCCATGCGTGCGGTCATTAATAAGGCTTCTATATTGGAAATCAAACGCCTAACACCCGCTTTACTCGTTTCAAGCATCTCCTTGGTCTCTTTGTCGGGTGCTGTCTGTTTCAACCACCCCATCATCGTAATAACACTGTTCAATGGAGACTTCAAATCATGAATAGTGCCATTGATGGTCATCTCCCTCTTGCGAAGCAATGCTTCCTTCCGGCGAATGGCTGTCAGCTGGAAAAACAGACAAAGCAACACCAGCAACATCATGCAGGCAGAAAGAGCCAGCGTCCAAAGCTGATGTCTTAGAAAATGAGACATAGGAATATCTGCCTTTATCTGAAGATATTGCAAGCCTTTTGTGCCAATAGGATGAAGCTGAGATACATAATCAGGCGTATGGCTTTCCAAGTCTCCAACAGAAGAAATCATTACGGTGTCTTTATCATAAAGAAAGAATTGATGAGGATGACGGACAATGCTGTCTGACGCACGCCAAAGGCTGTCCAAAGTGTTTAAATTCAAAGGAAAACCAGCTGCTTGCAAAATATCCTGCTCCAACCCATGAATTCTTTCCGCAGCAAATTTACCTGCAGCAATCTGTTTGACAGTGGTTGAACGAATCATATCTGCATCTTGAGGTGACAAACGAACAGTATCCGGCTTTTGTAACTTTATCTCCGATGAGTATTCCTCGGTAGTAGGTATCATGCTTATAGACTGCAAGACTCTTCGAATCCATTTCTCGTCTTCTATTGCCTTTTCTGTTTCCATCTCTATCTTGATTATATTTTCAGTTACATACTGATTATACAAGCCCCAAATGTATTTAGCTTGTAAACAGACTGTTGCAACTATGGCAATGAATGTGATATAATAATATTTCTTCATCTTATAATCAATTCTACAGGACAAAGATAATTGTTTCCAGTCAAAAAGATTATAAAATGATTATGTTTTTATTATAAACGCTCCATACAGAACTACTTACCTTTGCAATAGCAAAACTTAAAAAACAATTGATATGACAAAAACACTCATTACACTTCTTTTGGGAGTCATATACAGTTGGCCGGCTATAAGCATGGCACAAGAGGTGGATAATCTGAAAATAGAAGTCACCGGTTCCGTTATCGACAGCCTGAATAATGAACCCATACCATACGCTTCTGTCAGCGCTCTCCTAATGCCCAATCAAACCTGCATTGCAAGAACTGTCCCACACCGTAACGGAACCTTTTTACTGAAATTAAATAAAGATTCTCAATACGCTATAATCATATCCTGTATAGGAATGAAGACCGTAACAAAGAATATAAAGACCGGAACATCTCCTATTAACCTCCATCATATTATGCTGGAAGAAGATTCACAACAGTTGGGAGAGGTGGAAGTCATAGCAAAGAAGCAGCGCATATCACTGACCGACAATGGTTTCTCTTACAGTTTTAAGAACGACAAGACTCTTTTGGCCGAAAACCTTCTTTATGCAATGAAAAAAGTGCCGCTTGTCTCTGTAAGCGGTGATGGAACGCTTTCCGTAAAAGGAGGTTCAAATTATGTCATTTATCTGAATGGAAAACCCTATACTTTGGCCAACTCCAATCCGAAAGAAGTATTACAAAGCATTCCGGCCTCATCCATAGAAAAGGTGGAAGTCATCACCAATCCGGACTTGCGATATGGCATGTCAGAGGGTGGCTCTATTCTAAACATCATCACCCTGAAAAACCAACCTAATAACTACCGCATCATTCTGAATGCCGGCGGAAATACACATCCTGCGGAAAATGCCGGCGTAAACATTCTTTTTACTAAAGATAAACTATCGGCTTCTTTCGGTTACAGTTTCAATAATACACAGCTCGACCACGTACCATCATCGTCCTATACAGAAACATTTCTGAATGAAACGGATAAAACAGTCACCACACAGGAATGGGAAACAGACGGAAATATAACAAATCATCTGATAAAAGGACTATTGGAATACAACATAGATACACTGAACTCTGTCTATGCTGATGCCAACTTCATGCTACAAAGGATTAACATGAACACAATATATAACAATAATTACCAAACACCCTCAAATCCTTATTATCACTCGAATGTATTTGACAAAATAAACCAACACGACGGTGCCCGTGAGATTAATCTGTCATACAGAAACTTATATCCACACAAGAAAAGAGAACGGCTCTTATTAACCTATCGATATGCATTCAACCCGGATAATAAGAAAAACAATGTGACTGAACGCTCCTTCACTGACTCTGAAAATAAAGACTGTTATAATGAATACATCCACAAAGCCAATACAAAAGGTGGATTAACCGAACACACGGTACAAGCTGATTATACTATTCCACTGAATAAGCATACTCTTTCTATAGGAGCAAAAGATATTTATAGAAGGAGCACGTCCAGTCCATTATATTATGAGTGGAATCCCGAAACAGGGACATGGATAGAGGGAAACAAATATGCGCAGAACGAGATAGATAAGTTCAAACAAAAACAGAATATATGGGCTGCTTATTTATCTTACCAGCTACGCCTTAATCAATTTTCCTTCAGTGCCGGTGCTCGTATAGAAAATACTTATAACAAAATAGAGTACAGCAATGAAAAGGAGAATGAGTACTCCTATCACACATTCGACTGGATACCCCGTTTGTTCCTATCCTATACTTTATCACAATATTCCAGTCTTTCTTTATCATATTCTTCACTGATAAAACGTGCTTCCATCTGGCAGATGAACCCATATCAGCAGCAAGTTGATGAATTCTCTGTAGAATATGGTAATCCCGATATCCGCTCGGAAAAAATAAACCAAGTGAACTTATCCTACTATTATTTCTCTAACTCTGTCACTTTTGCCACATGGTTGGACTACTCAAACACAGACAATGCTATCGTCAGATATCCATCCCAACAGAATGAGAAAACAATAGCATATACTTACGACAACTTAGGAAGCTATAATAAAATAACAGGTTCTATCTATATTAGTTATAGCCCCACAGAAGCATTGTCCTTCAATATCAACGGCAGAGTAGGTAAAACCTATATGAAATCTACGCGACTTGATTTCAAGCAACATGCCACGCACTATTCTTTAAATTTAAGCGGAGACTGGAATTTGAAGCATGATTGGACAATAGGAGCACAATGGGGTATTTTTCAGCAAGAACCTGAAATGCAAATAGCATATAATAAGTTCCAAAAGTATTCCTGCTATGTACAGAAACGAATGTTAGACAATAAATTGAACATCAGATTAAATATTAACAGCCCCTTTAGAAATGAGAAATATCGTGAAGCCGTACAGCATGTGCAAAATAGTAATTTTTCAAGGCAAACACGATTTGGTATCGTCGCACGCAGTGTAATGATTGATTTGTCTTATTCATTTGGGTCAGGAAAAACCTCGGCGAAACGAAAAGTCATAATTAATAATGATGACCTTCTTCAAAACACAGGTGTTCGCTGATATCAATACAATTGCCAGCAAGACAGATAGGGAAAGCAGTATAAAACTTTCCTCATCTGTTTTTCTCCTTTCAATCAACGACATGGAATCATGAATGTAAAAGTGCTTCCTTCACCTTCGGCACTCTTCACCATTATCTCCCCTCCATGTTCATTTATAATATATTGGGATTGCGCCAATCCTATGCCGTAACCCTTCTGCTGTTGCTCTTCGCTTCGGGGGACCCGATAGAACTGGGTGAACAATTTCTTCTGATGGCATGGGGCGATACCCCAACCATTGTCTTTGACAGATACACGCAACCGCTCATTCACAATGGAGAGCGAGACCTCTATCCTCACTCCTGCATCCGAATATTTCAAGGCATTCTCCATCAGGTTACGAATCACGTTCTCTATATACATACCGTCGGCCATTACCTGCAAACCCGCAGGAAGCTCATTGATGATGCAGATGGTATGGGGCTTGCCCGGATAGAGGCAGGACAACTCCTTCTTCACTCCCTCTGCCATTTCCGGAACATCGATCAGGCTTTTATTCAATACCACCTGATGACGGTCCATGCGTGCGGTCATTAATAAGGCTTCTATATTGGAAATCAAACGCCTAACACCCGCTTTACTCGTTTCAAGCATCTCCTTGGTCTCTTTGTCGGGTGCTGTCTGTTTCAACCACCCCATCATCGTAATAACACTGTTCAATGGAGACTTCAAATCATGAATAGTGCCATTGATGGTCATCTCCCTCTTGCGAAGCAATGCTTCCTTCCGGCGAATGGCTGTCAGCTGGAAAAACAGACAAAGCAACACCAGCAACATCATGCAGGCAGAAAGAGCCAGCGTCCAAAGCTGATGTCTTAGAAAATGAGACATAGGAATATCTGCCTTTATCTGAAGATATTGCAAGCCTTTTGTGCCAATAGGATGAAGCTGAGATACATAATCAGGCGTATGGCTTTCCAAGTCTCCAACAGAAGAAATCATTACGGTGTCTTTATCATAAAGAAAGAATTGATGAGGATGACGGACAATGCTGTCTGACGCACGCCAAAGGCTGTCCAAAGTGTTTAAATTCAAGGGAAAACCAGACTTCAATAGAAGATCTTGCATCAGCTGGTCAACTATTTCCCCAGCGGTTCCTCCAATTCCTGCTTTTTGAGCTGCTATAACATCAATAGTATCTGCGCCTCCCGGTAAACGACGAAGACTGTCTATTTCCTCCTGAGTCATATGCGATATATGTTTTCGCATTATTCTAGGACGCTCTTTAGGTTTTACCCCTACTCTTAATGCATCTCGAATTATCCTTTCACGAGTAGAAAGTTTTTGTACTATATCTTCTATCCCTATTATTTTTTCATCAACATATCGATTATACAGACTATTTATATAACTTACTTGCAGACAGACTGTTGCCACAATTGCTACTAATGTTATATAATAATATTTCTTCATCTTATAATCTATTTTAGAATGCAAAGATAATCGTTTCAAGTCAAAAAGATTATAAAATGATTATGTTTTTATTATAAATGCTCTATACCAAACTGCTTACCTTTGCAACATAGAAAACAAAAATATATAACTATGAACTTAAAAGATGCATTATTACTTGATGAAATGTCTCAAATAAAGGGAGGCATTTGGGTACTTACCCAAAATGGTTGGGAATGGTTTGATGACACCCTGGATATAACAGATGACGATTGGGATTTAGAACCATCTGACAGAACATCAAAATGACTATTTTATTACCGGTAAATTAAATAAGTACAGAACCTAATCTGTATAATCAGCAGGAACGGATACCGAAAAGTTTATAGAGTAGGTTTATACCCAAAACGTATAAGATGAAATCTATTACGACATTGGAAAACATCCCCGATTCATTGGATATCCAAGAAATGATGGATGTAAAAGGAGGAGCAGAAATAAATGCAAATATATGCCTCCTTGCCGCAGCAGTTAAATGCACTGTGGCAGGTGCTGGAACATGCACTACAAAAGGTTCTGGAACGATTGTAATACAACCGAATCCGAGCCCGAATCCAGGTCTAACTACAGAACCCGGACATTAAAAGTCTAACAATGTAGAAGAAAGATGTCACAATATATTTGAGATACAAGTATATTTGTGGCATCTTCATTCACTCTATTTAAACACAAAATATGATAGATATCAATAATATATATATTCTAAACCCTGACTATCATTTTAAAAATGATATTGACAGAATTGTTATGTATTCCAACAAGCAAGTAAAATACAATGCTTCCATTGAATGGATAGGATACATACATCCGTTTCAGGCCATGATATTATCTCTCTTCACCGACAATAAAACGTTAGCAGAACATATAGATGAAATAGCAAAACATTTTCATTTATCTCCTAATGCAGTTTATGATATGATTCTTCCATATATAAACAACTCCGGATATTGCTTTACTGTTACAGATTCCAATAAAGTTATTTTCCCTAAAAATACACTCATACCTCTTTCCCAAATAGAAGCAGAAGATATGCATTATGATTTTAGCATAAGCGACCTTCAATGCAGCAATGTAGACCTGACACCGGATAGAATGCATCGCTCACCACAATCTTTGTTATTTATGCTTACTAACAAGTGCGTTACAAACTGTAAATATTGCTACGCAGACAAGAAAACCAAATGCATAGAACTGGATACCGAAAAGATATTAGCTCTTATCGAAGAAGCCAAACAACTTAAAATGTCATATATAGATATTATAGGCGGAGAAGTATTTTGCAAAAAAGATTGGGACATTATCCTTCACAAGTTAGTAGATTCAGGCTTAACTCCTAGCTATATATCAACTAAGGTTCCTATTAATGTCAGTATCGCAGAGAAGTTATATAAAACAGGATACAATAATGTCATACAGATTTCTCTAGACATTTTAGACGAAGATAAACTTATTGACCTGATCGAATGCAAGAAAGGGTATCTTAAAAGTATTAAAGATGGAATTGACATTCTACAAAAGTACGGATTCAAGATTCAAATAGATACCATTTTAACCAAACATAATTCAAATAAAAGTGATATAACAGAATTATACAACTACATCAAACAAATTAAAAACCTTGTTTATTGGGAAGTCAGAGTGCCCGAATTATCAATCTATACTCCACAAACATTTTCAGAAATACAAGCCACTAAAAAAGATTTAACTGAAATTTGCTCCTTCATTAAATCGGAGCTAATACCTGATAAAGGATGTACTATCTATGTAAGCGATGAAGCCATAGAAGAAATTTATAAAAAAGGAAAGCCTAACGACCAATGCTTTAAAGGAGGATCATGCGGAATTCTAGAAAATCGATTATTCGTATTGCCCGACGGAAAAGTTACACTTTGCGAACAACTATATTGGCATCCTCAATTCATTTTAGGAGACTTAAAAGAACAGACATTAGCAGAAATTTGGCAATCGCCGAGAGCTAAAGCCTTATTTGAAATGGGACAAACTCAGTTTCGGGAAAATAGTGCCTGCACGAAATGTCACATTTTTGAGTTTTGTAGAAAGAACCACAGACGATGCCTAGTAAAAGTTATAAAAGCGTATGGAGAAAAGAATTGGGATTATCCTGACCCTCGCTGCCAATATGCCCCGAGTATTCAAACAAATCTAATTTATAAATAAACAATGAGGTACCTATACATTTTACTGGCACTGGTGTATATCACACAAAGCCACGCACAAACAAGTAATATTGTCGGACAGGTAATAAACAAAGACAGTGTTGCCATAGAAGGTGTTGCCATCATTCTGCAAAAGCAGGACTCAACCTTTATAGCCGGAACCATAACGGACAAGGAAGGGCGGTTCACTCTTCCGATGACGGAAAAGCCCTATCGGTTGATGTTCCAACATCTGGCATACGAAGCTATGTGCTTGAACTCATCTAAAGAACAAATAGGAAATATAATTTTAAAGGAATCAGACAGTAAACTGGACGAAGTAATCGTAAAGGCAGAACGACCGGTTATTCGAATGATTAACAATAGATTAACCTACGATTTGCAGTCAGTAAAACAAAATAAAATAATCGCTAATGCTCACGAACTACTGAAAGAACTGCCCAGTATCAGCAGCACAGATGGAAACAGCCTCAACTTAGCAGGAGCGAACGGCACTACCATATTAATATCCGGCAAAGTCTCCAGCCTGAGTACCGAACAACTCATTGAATATTTAAAAACATTGCCGGCCGAAAAAGTGGAGAAAGTGGAAGTTATCTACAATGCTCCTCCACAACTACACATTAAAGGTGCCGTTATCAATGTGGTACTGAAAAAAGAAAACAGATACACCATGAATGGACAGGTACAGGCTACATGGACCAACCAGCATGAAAATTCTTTCAGCGGTGTGGGAAGTTTGTTTCTGACTAGCCCCAAATGGTCGTTCGACCTAATGTATTCAATTGCTGACAACGAACAAATAAGTAAAAGCACAACTACAGCAAAACATACATTGGGAAACGACATCTATGACATCGACTCGGAAAATCACACCAAATCAACTAGCAACAAACATAACGTATACACAAACATAGCGTATAACTTAGATGATACCCAATCACTGGAACTGTCATACAACGGACTATATGCCCCCCGGAACAAATCAGATGCATATAGCGTGAACAACCTGTTTTCGGATGCAAACTCCCTAAACAAAGGAAAAGACTACTTGCACAATGCCAGCCTGTACTACAAACACAAATGGGGGAACATTTCTGTAGAATACACTAACTATACAGACGACAACACGCAAAACATGAAGTATATAAAAGACCACCACTCCATAGATGCATTCACCTATCAGCGAAAACAGAATATAGACCGCGTGAAAGCGTATGCCGACATGAGCCATAACTTGAAAAACAATTGGATTTTAAACTATGGAGCCAGCTATAACTATGTAAAGAACAACAACAAACAAAGTAATGTAGATAAACAGCACGACAATGAAGGCAGCTATACAAGCGCCTTCGCTACAGAAGAACATACAGGAAATATTTATGCCGGTACCCAAAAATCTTTCTATGAAGGAAAACTGTCGATAGATTGTTCACTCATCGGTGAATTATACAAAATAAACAGTTACAGAAAAAATGCCTTGTTGCCTAATATAACAGTTACTTTTATCCCGGCAAACGATCACATCTTCCAGTTGGCATACAATTCCATCAGGAGCTATCCCAGTTACTGGCAAAGGCAGAATTACACTTCCTATAATGATGAATATAGCGTCTCTATGGGCAACCCTCTACTAAAACCGGCACGAACCGGCAATGCCAATTTGACCTATGTATTGAAGAATAAATACACTTTTCAAGTCTCCTACTATAAGGTGGAAGATTTCTTCATAGACCAAAGCTATCAATCGCCGGAAAAGCTGCAATTACTGCATAAAACTTTCAATATAGACTATACGTCGTTGCTGAACCTTACAGCAGTCATACCTATCAGTTTCGGGAATATTGTCAGCTCAAACCTGATTGCAAACGTATACAATGAACGTTATAAAAGCAACGAATGGTTTGAACTTGCATACAACAGAAACAAATGGACCGGTTCTCTGATGGCCTACAACACGATTTTCATATCAAAAAAGCCCAATATAACCATGAATCTTATGGCTTTCTACAGAACCCCCTGCATACAGGGAATCTGGGATTTGGAAGATAACTGGTGCATCAACACCGGCTTGAGATATACTTTTGCTAAAGATAAAGCTATAGTCGGCCTGCAATGCAATGACATCTTTGAATCCTTATATCCCAAAATAAAGGTAAGATTTGACAAACAGTATCAAAATCTGAACCAGAATTTCTATCAACGCAATATCACATTGAGTTTTACCTACAAATTCAACGGATTTAAAGATAGAACTCCCAAAGAAGTGGATACTTCAAGATATGGAGTAAATTAACGTACCATTATGAGCAAATTCCATGTTTACCACCAGCACGATTCCATGCAGTGTGGCATTGCCTGCCTGCAAATGATATGCAAATACCATGGGAAAGAGTATTCACAAGATACTCTTTCCCGCTACTGCTTTGCTACCAACGAAGGCGTGTCGCTGCTGGGCATCAGCGAAGCGGCAACCCGACTGGGACTGCACACCACGTGCGGACGGGTAACAACAGAACAATTACACAAAGCCCCCCTGCCCTGTATCCTGCATTGGAACCAAAATCATTTTGTAGTACTCTACCGGATAAAGAAAGGTAAAATATGCTACATTGCAGATCCCGGCAAAGGACTTGTAACCTATGACGACAGGGAATTTAAAGAACATTGGCTCAGTACCCGGTCTAATGGAGAGGAAAAAGGAATAGCCATGTTTTTACAGCCTACACCTGCCTTTTATAAGCAGCAGGAAGAAATAACAAAAGACAAACGCTCTTTTCGTTTCCTGCTGGGTTACCTCAGACAATACCGACGCTACTTCGGACAAATCATACTGGGGGCATTAGTGGGCTGTCTGCTGCAACTTATCTTTCCATTTCTCACGCAAGCGATTGTAGATGTGGGCATCGTCCATCAAAATCTGAACTTTATCTACCTCATCCTGTTGGGGCAACTGGTGCTGACCATCAGTCGCGCTTCGGTCGACTTTATCCGCCGATGGATTTTGCTGCATATCAGTATGCGAATCAATATTTCGTTGGTTTCCGACTTTTTCATCAAATTGCTTAAACTCCCTATGTCGTTCTTCGACACCAAACTGATGGGTGACCTGATGCAACGCATGAACGACCATAACAGGATAGAGAAGTTCCTCACCACCCAAATGCTGAACGTCACGTTCTCACTGCTCAGTTTCGTGGTGTTCGGCTGTGTATTATTCAGTTATAATCTGACCATTTTCTGCATCTTTCTGCTGGCAAGCGTTCTTTATGCTTTATGGATTGCCTTGTTTCTGGGAAAAAGAAAAATTCTGGATTATGAATTATTCGAAAAACAGGCAGAAAACAGCAACAAGACCTACCAATTCATCACTGCCATGCAGGAGATTAAGCTGCAAGACTGCGAGCAACGCCGGCGATGGGAATGGGAAGATGTACAGGCGGATCTGTTCGGCGTGCAAATGAAAAGTTTGAAGCTGCAACAAACACAGGAGGCCGGAAGCATATTCATCAACGAAGTGAAAAATATAGTGATAACCGTGGTTGCCGCTACCGCCGTCATCCACGGACAAATGACACTGGGTATGATGCTGGCAGTACAATACATCATCGGACAACTGAACAGTCCGGTGGAACAATTGATGAGCTTCCTTTATTCATTGCAAGATGTGAAAATCAGTCTGGAACGCATCAATGAAATTCATAAAATGAAGAATGAAGAGAATGAGCACAGGCTATTGAACGAAATACCCGGTATCTCCAATGACCTTTCTTTTGAGCATGTCGGCTTCAAATATGACCCCCACAGCCCGAAAATGACCATAGAAGATGTAAGCCTCACCATCCCCGAAACGAAAGTGACTGCCATAGTGGGTGCTTCGGGCAGTGGAAAAACCACCTTGCTGAAACTGTTGCTGGGGTATTATCCTGTAATGAAGGGAGAAATAAAAATAGGAGAAGCCAACCTGAACAGCTTCAACCTGAAATGGTGGCGCAGACAGTGCGGGGTAGTAATGCAAGACGGAGTGATATTCTCCGAATCCATTGCCCGAAACATCGCCGTAGACGACGGAGACATAGATGGAGAAAGACTGCTGCGCGCCGTAGAGATAGCCAATATAAAAGAATTCATCATGAGTCTGCCCATGCGGTTCAGCACCATGATAGGCAGAGACGGAATCGGATTGAGCCAGGGACAGAAACAACGTATACTGATAGCCCGCGCCGTCTATAAAGATCCGTTATATATCTTTCTGGACGAAGCCACCAATGCCTTGGATGCCAAGAACGAACGCACCATAGTCGAGAATCTGGATCAGTTCTATAAGGGAAGAACAGTCGTGGTGGTAGCCCACCGGCTCAGCACCGTAAAAAATGCCCACCAAATTATCGTGTTGGATAAAGGACGTATAGTGGAGACAGGTAATCATGCTTCACTGATAGAGAAAAAGGGGGCCTATTACAATCTTGTAAAAAACCAATTAGAACTGGGTAATTAGAAAAAGGAGAAAATTATGGCAGATTTCAATAATATAGAACTAAGAAGTGAAAAGGTAAGGAACATCATCGGCAAAGTACCACCCGAAATCATACGCACCGGAATAGGCGATATCACCGTCATTCTACTGATATTAATATTGGCGGCATTCTTTATTCCTTATCCTGAAAATATCAAGGCCACAGCCACCGTAACAGGAACTGATGTAACCGGCTGCATTCATGCCGAAGTGCTTATTCCCTACCGATACATTACAAAAGTGAAGAAAGAAATGCCTGTAGAGATGGAATTCGAAGGATATGAAGCAGGCCGGTATGGTTATCCACATGGGAAAATAGTGAACTGCGCGAATACAATAACCGTAATGGAAGGAAATAATTTCTTCAAAGCCGAAATAATAATAAACAATAAGCATGCTTCTTATCCCATCCTTAAAGATATGAAATGTAGTGCCTCTATCTTGCTTTCAGACGAAAGTATAGCTTACCATATCTTTCCGGCGCTAGGGCATTAAACTTTCAGAAAGATCTCAGCCTCTTCAAAAAAGTTCTTGAAATGCATAATGGCGAAAATCCGTTTCTTCCTACCTCCTTTCATCTACCGCTGAAACGCCCTGCTGATGGGGGTTCCGGTTGTGAAGGAATATCGCGTCATCCCCCTTTCAGCCTCCTTTCATTCATAAAACTTCTTCCGGCTTTTGAACTTTTTCGATAACGCTTTCATTTACGGTAGTCTAAAAAGAGGTGTAGAAAGTACACAAGGGAATTGCTGAAGGCTGCTTGTGAAAGGACTCGGGAAGCACGAATGAAAGGAGGATGAGGGGATGTCCTGTCATTCTTAATCGGTTGATTGTCCGTGTG
>OMAY01001073.1_pt1 | contig 13665 bp, 7 predicted proteins | sample 1673611 | NCBI WGS metagenome assembly OMAY01 (sample SAMEA103958117, study PRJEB25191) | human gut metagenome | biome: human-associated habitat [ENVO:00009003]; feature: intestine environment [ENVO:2100002]; material: feces | place: Germany | collected 2013/2015
TATCATATATTATAATAAAGAGTAGTAATGATGTTATCAAAAAAATTGGGTTTGATTATTCATACATAGGAGCTGTTAACAATTATAATAATTGTCGATTATTTCTTAGTAGTGTTTATGAGCTTCCCAATGAGCAGAAATCTGATCGAAAATATATGTTCTCATATATAACCCCAGAAAAATTACCTGCAAAAACAACAACATTAATTGACTATTGGGGATTTGCAAAAGACCCACTCACCCCATTATGTTACTGTTGGTCTACTATTTATCAAGAAGGGGATCGGTCAAAATCAAGGACTTTAATACCTCCTACTATAATACGTTCAGATAATTCCACTAAATATTATTATGGACAAGATAGAACTCCGAATAGCTCTATGCTAACGTATGGCACCTTACAATCTATTAAATACCCCACTGGTGGAAAAACCATTTTTACATATGAACCCCATGAATATGATAATGCTTTTCATGTTGATACAGAAATCGAACAAACAAGTAAATTATCATTTGATGACGTATATATGCATAGCTCTTCAAGTATCGATACACAAGATAACTTTATAAATGGAGGACTCAGCGGAGACCTTTTCACTTTAGATTCGGAAAAAACTATTTATATAAGATTGAAGATAGATTATATGTTGAATGAAACCCCTTTAGATTTACTTTATCATGGATATGAAGTACGTATTCAAAAGAAACAAGGAAATAGTTATTCTACAGTATATACTATTTTTTATCCAGACGCTCATGAGGGCCCAATTATGCCACAATGGAAAGATTGGCATTACACATTAACGGCTGGTACTTATAAATTATCTATCAATCGAAACTTTTCGTTTTCTTCACTTCCTAATACAGAATATCAAGCACAAGGAGAAGTTAAACTTTCTATATATACTGGTTCTCCTGTGATGTGCAATACAGGAGCTGGTATTAGAATTAAGGAAATTCTAAATGAATCTGAAGGGCTACAAATTCAGAAACGTAAATTTATTTATAAAAATGGTCTATTGATGTCTGAGCCTAGATTTCATTATATATGGAATGTTTCACATTTTGAAATGAATGATGATGGAATTCATCAGTATCAAGCACAATATATACATGGAACATCTTCCTCCTTAATACCATATAGTAATTCAGCTTCTGGAGCTCCTGTAGGCTATGGATGTGTTAGTGAGGAATTATGGGACACTACATTTAAAGGAACAACATCTTACTATTTTAACAATGAAGCGGATGAAATAAATCCTGAATATCTCAGTATTATCCCAAATATTCCTCTGCTTTCTCATACAAATAATGGGCTCTTGACAGCTAAATACTACATAGATAATTCTAAAAGAATCCTCAGACAAGAAGAGTATACATATTCAAATGTAGAATTAAGAGCAATTACGGGTTTAAAAATGTTTGCCCCTCCAATGGAAAATCAGCATTTTGGTCTATACTATTACAACATACCTTCTGAATGGTGGAAACTTGATAGTCAAACTGTGACAGAATATCATGGAAATAAAAAACATTCTAAAACAACTGATTATCTTTATAACAATGTGAATTATCTTCCTAGTTGTATTCAGAAAAGAAATAGCGACGGACGTTTATCAATACATAATATAACTTATGCAAACTCTTCTTCAATAGGAATTTTAGGAAAAATGCAGACTGCCCATATGTTCAATATTCCTATAGAAGAAACAGAAAGTATAAATACTTCTATTGTAAGTCGTAAAATACACACATATAAAGAAGAACAAAATAGGATACTACTCCAAGACTTGTCTGTTGCCAAAGGAAATACAACTCCTCAACTTCGTATTAAATATTTAAATTATGATTGTTATGGGAATATAGCTTACTATATCAAAGATAACATTGAGCATGTTGTCTATCTATGGGGGTATAATGGACAATATCCTATAGCCAAAATTGAAAATGCTACTTATTCTGCTGTACAAACAGCTCTAAGTGGGGTTACTCCAGATGCATTAGCAAAACAGCCACATCCCAATATGGACCAGGTCAATGCTCTGCGAACTGCTCTACCAAAAGCACTAATTCACACATATACATATCGTCCTCATGTTGGTATAATAGCAGAAACTGATTCAAAAAATGTGACTATTCATTACGAATATGATTCTATGAATAGATTGAAATATATTCGTGATATGTATGGCAACATTCTTAAATCTTTTGATTATCAATACAAACATTAAAAAATGATATAATGAAAAATAATATATATATATTCTTAATACTGCTTCCACTTCCCACAATTGCTATGTCCCAACAAATAGTAGCAAGTTATCCATTTACCATTGAGTGTTATGGGGATTTTTATTCCGATCCATATAATATTCAAGGGCATCAAAGCATCGAATATGTTATCACCCTAGCTCGTAAGATGAAACTTACCGTAGAGCATTGTGCAACTGATAATTATGCTTATACGGAACTTAAATCTTATATTAATGGCCAACATTATATAATATCGACGACCTGTAACGGGTTACCAGGATTAAAAAAATTTTCTTCAACATTAGAGCCGGGAACTTACACCTTTACATCTTCCGGAGCAGCTAATGCTGATGATGCCATACTAGATATAACTTTTTACACAGATAAACCTGACGCTTCTATCAATGGAAAAAATTCACCTATTGACATCGGGGCACTAGAACAAGGGAATATTAAACAATATAGTATGGATAGTTATACTTATACGAATTCATATGTTGGAGTGAGTAATGAAATGGGAGGAGATATTTACTATCGTTTTTCATTGTTAGAACAAATGAAAGTCTCTGTCAATAACATAGCAGACAGTAATATTACCACGCATTTTTTAAATTCTTCTTTTGAATTAATTTATGAAAGTATTGCCTCTACTAGTTGTGCCGTTTTACCAGCAGGCACTTATTACGTAGTAGTAGAATATACAGCAGGATATGATGGGATTATACAAACTATTATATCAACTTTGAATTCAGACATTCCAACGTATGATGATTCTAATCAGGTAACTTTCCCAATATCTGACACTCAAAGAAATATAGTTCGTACTGCTACGCTACTTATTCCAACAGCAGGTCAGAATACTGTAAACTTAACTATGGAAAACTCCATACTTGAATATCTATATATTGACGAATTAGGACGTTCATCTGAAGTAATTCAAAAAGAATACAATCCAGATTTTGCAGATATAGTAACATTAACTCAATATGATGCATTAGGGCGCAAGGAAAAGAGTGGGTTCCTATTTGCATGCCTTCTAATAGTGGCAAATATGTCTCTCCTAACATTATCGAATCTCAACAGACCGATAATGCAGCATACAATAGGATTATTTATGAAGATTCCCCCCTCCATCGTATTATTAAACAAATAGGTAGTGGAGATGCATGGCATTCTGTACAAAAAGGAATCAGTACTACATATTCCACTAACTCAGACAGGGATGTTAAATTATATTACGTAAACAACAGTGGTAAACTTATTCAATCAGAATACTACGCAACAGGTGAACTTTCTGATATGACAATAACAGATGAAGATGGGGTATCCAATACCATTTTCACTGATAAATTTGATAGAAAAGTATTAGAACGTCAAGGTAGTAATGATACCTACTTTGTGTATGATGATTATAATAACCTTTCATTTGTACTTCAACCTATGTATCAAGAAAATGCTGATCTCTCATTATATGCTTTTCAATATAAATATAATAATCGTAATTTATGTATAGAGAAAAAACTTCCTGGGGCTAATCCTATTAGATATGTATACGACCAAGCTGATAGACTTGTTTTTATGCAAAATGGCAATCAAGGCAGTAATCAATGGACATTTATATTCTATGACGCTTTAGGCAGAGAGGTTATCCGAGGCCTTTGTACTGCCAACTCTCTTCCCGATATATCTAATCATAGTATGATAACGGAATTTTCGACATCGGCAGCAGGCTTATTTCAAACAGGATATATTTGCCCTGAGATAGTGAAAAACGGGATAAATTACACTAAATTATTAACTATCAGTTACTATGATAATTATGATTTTTTGAATCTTTCCTGCTTAGCAACTCACAAAAGCTCATTATCTTATGGATTTGAAAATGGTACACACCCTACAGACTATACTCAACAATATATTGCTTCTCCTGAAAATCTTTCTGCTAAAGGATTATTAACCGGAACTGGAACCGGATTAATGGAGGAAAATATTGTACTATTTGCTTCTTTATACTATGATGATAAAGATCAAATAGTACAAAGCCGCTCTATGAACCACTTAGGTAAATATGAAAAGGATTTCTTCAGCTATTCATTTAGTGGTAAAGTCCTCAAACATCTACATATTCACACTGCAAATGAGAAAGAGATGCAAACAGAATTATATACTTATGTTTATGATCATGCAGAACGCCTGCAAGAAGTAAGACACAAGTTAAATGGGAATAGTGAAGTAAAGCTTGCTATCAATACCTATGATAAGTTAGGGAGATTAAAAACAAAAATGCATCATGGCACTTCAGGACATAAGCTGACTTATGAATATAATATACGTAATTGGTTGACCCAAATCAGCGGAATACTTTTCGAACAAAATCTTTATTATAACACAGGGAATGGAAGTCAATGTTATAATGGCAATATTGGAAGTATGACTTGGAAGAGTGGGGAAGACGGCATACGTGGTTATAAATTTACTTATGATAATATGAGTCGCATGAAAAATGCTATTTATGGCGAAGGAACAAGTATCACTCCTCCTACAGGAAAAAACTTCTCAGAGAATGTGATCGGTTATGATTATAATGGAAACATTACTGGTCTACAAAGATATGGTAAGGTGAGTGGGAGTACTTATGGAAAGATTGATGATTTGTCCTTAACGTATGTGGGTAATCAACTTAATAATGTAACCGATGCCGCAACAGATCCTCTTTATAATGGTGCATTTAACTTCGTTGATGGCAATAAAACTTCTATTCAGGAGTACAAATATGATGCTAATGGTAATTTAGAACAAGATTATAATAAGAAAATAACTAAGATTCAATATAATAGTTTAAATTTGCCAAGTACACTACAATTTGCAAATGGTAATAGCACGAATTACTTATATGGTGCTGATGGTATGAAACGACGAGTAACCCATAAAACGGCTATTGCCAATATTTCCGTACCAATGGGACAGATAAAGGAATTGGCAAGTAGTCAAATTTCTCAGACTAATACTATTGACTATTGTAGTAATGTGACCTATGAAAATGGAGTTTTAAACATGATTCTCACTGAAGAAGGTTATATGACATTTAGTGGGAATACTCCTATTTATCATTATTACCTGAAAGATCATCAAGGCAATAATCGCATAATTATGAATCAAAATGGGACAACGGCTGAACAGGTTAATCACTATTATCCTTTTGGTGGCTTGTTTGAAGAGGGTCTAGCTACAAGTAATCAGAATTATAAGTATAATAGTAAGGAGTTGGATCGCATGCATGGATTAGATTGGTATGATTATATAGCTAGGATGATGGATAGCTCATTAGGACGCTTTATAGCACTGGATCCGTTAGCTGAAGAATATTACTCGATAAGTCCTTATTTATGTTGTGCAAATAATCCGATAAATGCAATTGATCCAGATGGGAAAAGTACTTGGGTCATTAATAATAGTGATGGAACTTATCGTGTAGTTGGGGGATTGTTAGAAGATAACGACCCCAATATATATGTATATACTATTGAAGATGGACAATTAATTAGAGGAGAATCTATCGGTATCACAACATCAATGACCTCATTTTACGATAGTGATATGAATGGAGGCAAAGGTGCATGGGCTGTTGGAAGTATAATAAATCCCAATGATCAGAGCGGAAAACAGTTCCTAAAAGATTTTACACAAAATCCTCCTAACATTGGTTTTTATATGGATAATGCAAAAACGAATCAATTTTACGACTTTAAAGTGACAAATGGAACAAGTCAAATTCTTTATAAAAAACACGAAGATCTCTATAGAGGAATGCCTGTTAAAACCAAGAAGGATGGTACAAATGTTTATTCGTCAGCACGAGATATTGGTAATATCGCGGCTGGTTACATCGCAGGAATAAATAGTATTCCTTGGTCGATAGCACGGAAGAAATATGATAAACTTCAATCCCAACAAGAGAACCGTAAATCCGTAGAAGGCATATCTTCTCAAAATGCACAATATCTTGGATGGAAAATCGGAATTTATAATGCCACTTATTCTCCCGTAGCTGGTTATCCTATAGTGAATTTTGTAAATAATGTTTTAAATAATCTGTTTTATATATCAACAAAGAAATGAAAAGAATACTACTATTAATTGTTTTAAATTGTATCGTTCTATCATGCATAAACGATAATACTGTAACTAAAGAAAAAAAACACAACTTTTCTTTTTATATACCGGAAATGGACCTTACAATTACAACTTCAAAACAAGTAGGAGCGAAATTTTATACATTGTTTTCCAAAGACAGTATCGTATGGCTACCAGACAGTATTGTATCTCTACCCGATACAATTGACTATATTATAAATCAAACCCATGAGATGGGGCCTATCAATATCATATTGAATCCTGCTCAAAAGGATAGCATTTATATATATGAAGACGAATATATAAAACATATTCAGGGCTTCAATTATAAGTTATGTGTTTTAACTCATAAAGAATTTGATACCCGCTTCTTTGAATCTCGAATATCTACACACCCCCTCATTTTAAAATATCCATATATACATATTGTTATATTTCCTAATACATATGTCATAGCAAGTGATAGTTATAAAATTACTCAAAAAATAATAAAAGAGGGTAGTATTTATGGATATTAGATTCATTACGCCAGATTTTGTAAAGCCTCGAACAGATGAAGCAAGATCTATTATCATTGGTAAATAGAATCTATCCTTATAATATCTGAAAGTGGGATGAAAATTATTATCTTAAAGATACGATTCAAAGTCAGTATTATATTTGATAATATGTCTCAATACACTGTGAAACCTATCATCTTACAAAGCATGCAAGTAGGTGCTAAGCAGGTCTTTTTATCCCGATTCGACGAAAAAAGAAGATCTTTCAATCAATACCTATGAGATATTATGTAATGCTAGAGCAACATATTGTATAAAAATTAACCTTATAAGCAATTATATAGAGATATTTTTTGATAAGTAACAACGTTTTTTAGACGTTGTTTCCTACATCCTACACCCATGATTATACTCCATTGAATATCAAGCAAATATATGGTGTATAAAAGGGTGTAGGCAGATGTATAAAATCCTCTTCCTACACCCCGAAATTCATAAAAAACACGTTTTTTATTCTGTAACCTCCTTATTATCAGCCCGTACATACACTTTGTGCGAACCTTGCCCCACTGTATTCAAATACCCCTTTTCTACAAGCAAATTGAGGTCATTCAATGCTTTATTCTTCAAAAGTCCTGTAATTCCGCTATAATCATGACGGGTAATGAAAGGATGTGTCTCCAAAAAAGCCAGCAAACGGCGATAACGCTCCGCACCGCTAAGTTCCGCGCTTTTTCGGAAACCATATTTGGCACGTTCTACATAGCCCGCACAGCGTTTCCGGAAATCGGGAGACACACGCAGGTGTACTTTGCCAAAGAAAATAGTTTGCGAATGAATCTCTTTGGGATCCATTACCGGACGGGCTTGCAAGCTTGCCGAAAAATATCCGATATCACCTAACTGTACATGATGTCCTTCGGACAGGTAATAGGAAATACGGTCCTCAAGCAAAGCCACCACGCCCTTCACATCACCGGGAGTGAAGCTGGACATATCGGCTATATCCTGAACCAAGCGCTCCATTTCAATAGTACCCTTATTTACGATACGTGGGTACAAAGGTTGTAATTCGCCGTCACCCTTCGGGTTCGGGCGTCTCCGAAAATCATATTCTGCTGCCATAATGCTATGTTATTAAGTTACTAAATCATCATTTGCCCCTTTCCTTTTCCTCTTTTGCATTAAAGAAAATATCAGTAAGCTATAGGCAAAACTTTGTTTTCCAATTGTGGGCTGTGCATCCTGCAATTGTAGGATGCACAGCCCACAGCCGAGAACTGTCCGTCCCGCAATTGCGGGACGAAGTTTTGCTACTGACAAAGATACAAAAACAATAAGGGAAAGTCAAGTTTTCTACCAACTATATTTCAATTTTTATGATTGCTTTATGATGAACAAAAAAGGGGTGTTACCGCTTAACAAAAGCCTTGATTTATTTGTTTCAAACGCATTTTATACCTACCTTGCAGTCTCTTAGGAAAAGGTTCTTAGGAATAAATTATTTTTTAAATAAACACACAAATGAAAATAACCCTTGTCAGAGAAGAAAAAGAGAGTGGGAGAGAAGCCGTCAGCACCTGCGAGGCAGATGTATTATTGGAACGGATAAAGACAGAAACTAAAGCAGCACACGTCACCGCACTACGGACCATGCTACTATATACCACCCCTGATGCTCGTGGTCACTACGAGCACATTGATAAATTGCCACGCATTTATCCGGCTGTAGAATATGGAAGAAGCCGCGATGGAGGCAGAAAGCTGAAGCGCTACAACGGCATAGTAATGCTCGAAGTAAATGGCCTGGCCGGATTGTCAGAAGTGGAACTAGTGAAAGAGCAGGCAAGATTATTACCGCAAACTTGGGCAGCTATTACCGGAAGCAGCGGACGGAGCGTAAAGATATGGGTGAAATTCGTGCTTCCCGACGGAAACCTCCCTGTAAAAGAGGAGAATATCACTCTCTTTCATGCCTGCGCTTATCGTATGGCTGTGCAGTGCTATCAACCCATACTGCCGTTTCCCATAACCTTGAAAGAGCCTAACCCCGCACAAAGCTGCCGCATGACGCTGGACACTGATCCTTATTTCAATCCTGACGCCATAGCTTTCTGCCAGGAGCAGCCGTTCAGCATGCCCGGTGAACAGACTTTCCACCAACGAAAATTGGCGGAAAAGAATCCGTTGCTGAGACTGAAACCCGGATTTGAGACATCAGAAACCTTCACCATACTGTTTGAAACAACCCTCGGCAAGGCATTGGATGAAATGCAGAACTGGAAGCGGGGAGATACCTTGCATCCGCTACTGGTGTGCCTGGCCGAAAATTGCTTCAAAGCAGGGATACCGGAAGAAGAAACCGTACGTCAGGTTATGATACACTATTACAGACAGGCAGACGAACAGGATGTCAGGATAACCATTCACAATCTGTATCGTGAATGCAAAGGATTTGGTAAGAAGTCAGCCCTGACACCGGAACAAAAAATCTCACTGCAATTGGAGGAATTCATGGGACGTAGATATGAATTCCGTTTTAATACCGTCAGCAATGATCTGGAATTTCGTCAAAAGGACTCCATTCACTTCTACTTCCAGCCTGTTGACCAACGGGCACGGAACAGCATATCAATGGATGCCCTGCAAGAAGGCATCAAAGTGTGGGACCGGGATGTAAACCGCTATCTGGCGTCCAACCGTGTGCCACTATACAATCCGGTAGAAGATTATCTGTGCAGCGTAGGGCGTTGGGACGGCAAAGATCGTATTCATGCGCTTGCCGACCTCGTGCCTTGCAATAATCCACATTGGCGTCAACTCTTCTACCGTTGGTTTCTGAACATGGTGGCTCACTGGCGGGGGCTCAACAAACAGTATGCCAACAGCACATCGCCTCTTTTAGTCGGTGCTCAAGGTTTTCGAAAATCAACCTATTGCCGGATCATTCTTCCGCCCGAACTTCGTTTCGGCTATACGGACAGCCTGGATTTCAGAAATAAGCGGGATGCCGAAATGTATCTGGGGCGTTTTATGCTGATCAACATTGATGAGTTTGACCAGGTCAGCATGAATCAGCAAGGTTTTCTAAAACATCTGTTACAGAAGCCTGTAGCCAATCTGCGCAAACCTTATGGCAGTAGTATTCAGGAGATGCGACGTTATGCTTCATTCATAGGTACCAGTAACCAAAAAGATTTGTTGACCGATCCGAGTGGTAGCCGCCGTTTTATCTGTATCGAGGTAACAGCACCCATCAATACAAACGTTACCATCAACTACCGTCAACTGTATGCACAAGCAATGGAGGCTATCACGAAAGGAGAACGTTACTGGTTTGATGACACAGACGAAGCAATTCTGAAGGAATCTAACCGGGAATTCGAACAAATCAGTCCGCTGGAGCAACTTTTCCATTGTCATTTTCGTTCACCGGAAGAAGGAGAGACGGGAGAACAATTGTCCGCCATGCAGATTATTGAATATCTACAAGAGAAGAACAAGGCTATTAATCTGTCTCAAAGCAGTATAACTACATTTGGACGTATTTTGAAAAGAAACCAGATTCAGTCCAAACGAACTAAGAAAGGGATGATATACGAAGTGATAAGGTTGTGATTTCAGTAAAATTGTGGTGTAGGAAGGCAGGCTTCCTACACCTTTCTACATACTTTCCTACATCATATATCAACTTGTAAATTAACGACTTAATCGTTTCGGTGTATGATGTAGGTTCCTTTTAGAAAATAGTGTTATGAGAATTTTCTTTTTATTCTGCTCCCCGTAATATGAATGTTGTGGCCCCGATAGTAACGATAGCCCCGTCCTCAATACGGATACGGTCTTTATCTCCCAGTATTTCATTATTCAGAAAAGTTCCGGTCAGACTGGGGGCATCTTGCAGAGTATAAACAAGTTTGCCTTGTTTATTTCGCTTCACATTAATAATGCAGTGACGGCGATCCATACTCATGTCCGACGTTTCAATAGGAGTATTAATATTGGTTCCCACACAGCGACGACCAATTACATTGTCACCTTCCTGCAAAGGAAGCACTTGTTTGAAGCCAAACACATTCTCAATCACTGTAATACTGCCAAAAGCATCTTTAAATTCTTCTTCATCAGGGCGTTCTTCCTTTTGCGGAGCACGCATCTTTGTCTTTCCCAGACGAATACTAAACTGCTTGCCACAATGCTCACAAACGAAGACCAATGACTGACCTTCGCTGTATTTTGTTTCATCGAACAAAAGATAATTCTCACATTTAGGACAACGGATACGCTTCATAAGATTAAAAAATTAAGAATTATCACTTCTTCAGCACCCAAGCATTTTTGTACATCTCATTTTGGCGAATTCTTGCCAAAGCCTGATAAGCTTCCACTTCTGTTCCGCAAGATTCAATGCTGACACGCATTTTGCCGTCTCCAACAATCGCTTTTGCAGTGGAGAAACCTTTTGCAACCAGCTGGGCTGCCATTGCTTCTGCATCTTGTTCTGTGCCCACGCTAGCAATGATAATATGATAGGGTCTTTTAGGAGTGGCAACGGACTGTTTAGCAGCAACAGGTTGCACATTTTGTTTAGGAGTCTCAGAAGTTACAACTGCTTTAGAAGTCTCAGTCTTAGCTTGAGCTTCTGTAGATACAGCCGGTGTTTTACCAACTTTGACTTCTCTAACCGCAACAGGGGCTACCACTTTCTTTTGTGTCCCTTTTTGCTTGTTAGCTGATTTGCGGGTGGGAGTATTCTGCTTTACAACAATCGGTGTAATAGCCAAAGATTGCTTTTCTATTTTCTCAAACAACTCATCCGGTAATAGCTTTGCATAATTTTCTTCCACCACTTCCGTATTCTCTATCGGAGTGGAAAAGAAGAAAGAAAGCACAATTGCAGCTACCACTGCGGCAGCATTAGTCAGATATGCACGGTTAAACTTGATGGAGAAAGTACGTTTTTCCTTTTTGATAGCGGCAGGCACTGAATAAGCGGCAACGTTCTCGGTCGACGGTTTTTCCAAAGCAGACAATTCCTGCATCTCAAATGCATCCAGCCCATATAAATAAGGAGTTGTGATCTTATTATCATAAGGTGCGAAGTCGAAGGTGTTATGAATAGTGTAACGTACTTCGCCAACATTCGGCAAATCAACCTTACCGTCTTCGTGCAACGTGGCTATTAATTCGTCCACTTTACGTTCTACCATCTTGGTAGCATCAGAGAAATTGGTTCCATACACAGACATATAAGACTGTACCAGCAAACCATCATTCATCTTCAATTGCGGATTAAAGCCGATAATACGGGTAGGGGGCAGGAAAATATTTTCTTCTTTCACTCTTGTAGCCGAAGCGTAATGAGCAACAAATCCTCCCAAACCCGGAACAATGACGCAGTCATTTTCCAATAACAAAGCTTCTATATGTTGTGCCAATTCAATCATGCTGCAAAAGTAACGCAAATCTTGGATATAAGCCAGTTTCAGGACATTTTTCTTTTCAACAATTTATAAACAATGCAGAATGGTACAATGCTTTCTTTGAATAAAAGCCGACTGATTCGTTAATGAATCAGCCAGCTTTTATTAATTTCGGACCTGTATTTTCGTTAATTAGCTATGATCATTCTTTTTGTATCAATCAAACGACCATCTGTTACCAATGAATAAATATAAATTCCATTAGGCAATTTATAAGTATCTACATATATCTCATTTTGTCCTTTTGTTCCTATTGGCAATTTTAGAACCATTCCTCCCATAGTGTTGTATATTTGGATATAAGCATTGACCGTCTCTAAAGGGATATAACAGTTTATAGCAGTACTTCCTTTAGCCGGATTAGGAGTATTTTGTTCCATTCTGGCATCTTTTTTGTCTTTTACCATTTTATCGTCTATATTATTGTTCTCATCCATAATACCTTTGGTCATCGAATTTGAAGCTGTACCATTATATATTCTAACAGTACTACCTAACTCTGCTGTAAAACCTGGCACTATCCTCACGGAATTATAGCCATTCATAATGACATTTGCACCGCTCCTTATAGTTACATTTTCAGCATACAACTTAGAATGTTTATATGTTTTATTGGACGTGATGGTTACATTCTTAATATTGCCATCAAATGTTGGCGTCTCTCGTTTAATCGTTATTGTTTTAGTATTACCCAAAACACTTCTAAAACCAAGAGGAGTAACCTTTATAGTTTCACCATTACCGGATGTTGCATTATAATTAACTTTAATGGTCCGGCCGCTATAGAATGTTTTTCCACCCCAAGACTTTGGAGTTTCCCACTTAAACTCCGTGATTTTATTTTTGCTTAACGGATATGCCATTTCTGGAACAGTGCATTCCAATATACCTGTTTGCCCAAGCGGAAGTTTTATTATATCATTGGTAACTTTACTCCCATTGTATCTGAAATCTGTAATATACATATTCTTGACACTGTTTATATTGACTTCGATGCGGAGCAAAACAGGGCCATTGATATCTACGGTTATAGTTCCTTTATTTGTGGTATCATCCCACACAACATCAGCATAGAGCACGGCAATTGCCTGCCTCAGTTCAGTTGGACCATTCACATTGTTAAAACGACCATTGGTAATTTTCCACCGAACTACCGTATTGATATCCCACCCATCCAAATTAGCTCTATATGAGTAGTATGTTCCTGGATCAACAGTTGTAGGTCCTACAAGAGAATTCCCTACGGAGAAGGAACTCAGACTATTTAATAATAAGAATATGAAAATAATATATTT
>OMAY01001077.1_pt1 | contig 13625 bp, 10 predicted proteins | sample 1673611 | NCBI WGS metagenome assembly OMAY01 (sample SAMEA103958117, study PRJEB25191) | human gut metagenome | biome: human-associated habitat [ENVO:00009003]; feature: intestine environment [ENVO:2100002]; material: feces | place: Germany | collected 2013/2015
TGCTGCTTTAAAAATTATTTTTAAACCGAAACCTATATATAAATTAGTTTTCATAAACATTGTTACTAGTTCTTCATTATTTTTTACAACTATAAAATTAATTATTGGAATTACAGTATTTAAACATGCCATCATAATTAACATAAAGATCAATATAGAAACTGTTATTTTACTATTCCTATCTTTATTTATGTATGTTAATGCACTAGCAAAACCAAATCCAGCAAAAGCTATTAAATAATATTTTAGATATCTTTCTATTTTGTTATATTTTAAAACAAGAACAACCAATTTGCGTGTCCCCATTAGGGATTATAAAAAAATCAATTAATTTAATGGGGACACCTGCAAGTGGCAAAAGACTCGAAGTTTCACAACTTCGAGTCTTTTGTTATGCTAAATAGCGTCGCAAAAAGGAAATTTAATTAAATTTCAAAATTTTAATATCAAAAGCCCTTGACAAATCAATTTTCTTGTGGTATGATATTTATGTAAATTTCAAAAAGGATGTGTGTCAAGTGGAACTACAATCTCTCGCAAATATAATTCAAGGTAACATTCCGACACGAATAGAAGTTACAACAGGTCAATCCATTGAAACGATTACAATGCAAGAACTTAACTACATTGTTAACGTTTCAGACGATTTGCCTATCGCAAAATATATAACCGTTCAAGGCGATAAAATCGGGACGTATTCTTTAACCAAAGAATACGACGTAGTTGTCGGATTGAGTTCGGGCAAAGCAATCGTGATTGAAAGCAATCGTGCCGACAAACTCATTCTTTCAAATCTTGCTATTATACGAATAAATGATATGTCGGAAGTTGACCCCTACTATTTATGTTGGTTTATCAACAATAATACAGCGGCACTTAAACAATTAAAAAAGTTAAAACAAGCCACAACCGCCGTATCTATTATTCCGTTAAGTATGCTGAAAAGTTTTGAAGTAACGCTACTACCTATCGAAACACAACGAACAATCGGAAAGATAAGCGAACTGAAAAGACAGCAAGATAGACTAACACATTCAATAGAAACGAAAAAAACGGACATTTTAACACAACAGTTAATGAAAATATATGAAAAGGAGTTGCAAAATGGCGATAAGCGAGTATGAAGTTGAAAATCTCTTTATTGAAAGATTAGGGACTATCGGCTACAAATATGTTGCATTAAAGGACTATACCGAAGTGGTACTTAACTTCAAGGCTCAACTTGAAGAGTTCAATAAAGAAGAAATCATCAAAGGCAAAGGCGTTGCGAAACTGTCGGTTGCTGAATTTGACAGACTTCGCACCCAAATTGAAAACAAAACCGTTTACGAGTCGGCGAAAATCTTGCGCGATAAGCAGGTTTTGGAATTAGACAACGGCAAGCGTATCTATATTGAGTTTTTGTCAAAAGACATAGACCGCAATATTTATCAGGTTACGCACCAAGTAACAATGGATAAAGACCATATGAATGAGGTCGTTTATAAAAATCGTTACGACGTTACAGTTCTCATTAACGGTTTGCCGCTTGTTCAGATTGAGTTGAAACGCCCCGGCGTTGAAATCAACGAAGCAATCAATCAGATAAACCGCTATCGCAGGTATTCGTTCAGGGGGCTGTTCCATTTCATTCAATGTTTCGTCGTTTCAAACTCTATTCAGACGAAATATTTTGCTAATGAAAACGAAACGAATGCGGACGGTACATACAAAGCGATACTGAAAAGTCTTGCTTTCTTCTGGACGGACGCAAACAATGAGCGTATCAATCAACTCAACGAGTTCACGGACGATTTCTTCACGAAATTCAATATAACTGCTCTATTGACAGACTATACCGTGTTGCAAGACACGATGAAAAACATTATCGTAATGCGTCCGTATCAGATTTACGCAACAAAAGCAGTTTTACGTCGTGTGTTGGAAGAAAACCGAAACGGCTATGTTTGGCATACAACCGGTTCGGGTAAAACACTTACTTCTTTCAAGTGCGCGTCCCTTCTCCGTGATAACGGCAGAATTGATAAAGTTTTCTTTTTGGTTGACCGCAAAGACTTGGACGACCAAACCGTTGACGAATACAACTCGTTTGAAGAAGATTGTGTCGATAACACAGATTCAACCGCAGAACTCATTAAGCGTTTGAAAAACAGCGGCGAAAAAATGCTTGTTACGACCATTCAGAAACTCGCCTGCGCACTTCGCAACGAGAAATATAAGTCTATTATGGAAACCTACAAGACGAAAAAATGTGTGTTTGTTATAGACGAATGTCATAGAAGTCAGTTCGGTAAAATGCACGGCGATATTCGCAGAAATTTCCAGAACGCTAACTTTATCGGCTTTACGGGAACACCTATTTTTGAAGAAAATAAAGGGGCAACTGGTCAGACAACGGCAGATATATTTAACGCTGGCAATATGGACGCTTGTTTGCATAAGTATCTTATCAAAGAAGCCATCGCAGACGGCAACGTTTTGAAATTCTCTGTCGAATATCAAAACACATTCAACATTGTTACGACAAACGCAGCCGATATGACGGTAAGGCGTATCGTTCACGAGCAAAGCAATAACCCGAATTTCAATCTCGAAGAATACTGCAAGCGTAACAATATTGATATTTCAAATATTTACAGCGACCAGCAACGTATCGAACTCGTTACAAATAACATTTTGGAACATTACGAAAAGCATACGAAAATCGGTACGGACACCTATACGTCGCTCTTTGCAATTCAGTCAGTACCGCTTCTTCAAAAGTATTACACTGCTTTCAAAAAGTTGAACAAAAAAGGCTTGAAGATTGCGGCAATATTTACTTATGCGGCAAACGAAGATATGGACGAAGGCGCAGACACACCGCAATCGAGAGAATTTTTGGAACAATGTATCAAGGACTACAACGAAATGTTCTCTGACGGTAAAGAAAAACTGTCTTTCGGTCTTGATACGTTCGACGCTTACCGCAAGGATATTGCAAAGCGTTTGAAACAAAAAGAAGTTCCACAGATTGATATTTTGCTTGTTGTAAATATGTTCTTAACGGGATTTGACTCGAAGCCGCTTAACACGTTGTATTTGGATAAGCCTTTGTTCTGGCATTCTCTCGTTCAGGCATACAGCCGCACGAACCGCATTTACAAAGAAACAAAGCAATACGGGCAAATAATCACGTTCCGTAATATCAAAGACGAACAGGACAAAGCCCTTAAACTGTTTTCGGGTGATGGTAATCCGAACGCATATTTGCTCGAAAACTACGATTATTACGTTGCCGAATATGCCGACAGAGTTGCGGTTTTGCGTAACATTGCACCGTCTTACGACATTGCCGGCAGATTGCAATCCGAAGACGACCAAAGAAAGTTTATCGTTGCTTTCCGTTTGGTTGCGCAAACGCTTTCAACGTTAAAAACGTTCTCAAAATTCGAGTGGAACGACCTTGCAAACGTTCTGGACGAAGACGAATTTTTGGGATATAAATCGTGGTATCTCTACTACTACGATTTAGCAAAGAAAGACAGAGAGAAAAACGTTAAAACAACGCTTGTCGATATCGACTTCAATATCGAACTTATCCGCACTGATAAAATCAACGTCGTTTACATTCTCAACCTGTTAAAGGACGTAATCAAGAAAGACGAAAATGAGAAAAAACGCTCTATTGACTTGATTTTGCGAGAAATCGAACGTTCAGACAACGAGAGATTGAGAGCAAAACAGGAAATGTTAAAGCGTTTCGTTACGGAAAAGTTTTTCAGTCTTTCGCCGGACGAAGATATCGTAAAAGCGTATGAAGAATTTGAAGTCCAACAGCAGAATATGGATATCGAAATGTTTGCGGAAGAAACAGGCATTGACGTCGATACCATCAAGTCATTTATGTCGGAATATCAGTTCAAGCACGTTATCAGTCTTGAAGATATCCGAAAGAGATTAAGTCAAAAAGGATACGGACTACTAAAAACAATCAAATTGTCGTCCGAAATAGAAGAATTTGTTAAAGAACAATACGAAAAATTCAGAGCCGAAGGAGTATAAAATTATGGCAACCGATATTCAACTTCATAAACAACAAGCACAGGAACTTTCTAATAAACTTTGGGCTATCGCAAACGATTTGCGTGGCACTATGGACGCGAGCAAATTCAAGGATTATATTCTCGGTATCATCTTCTACCGTTTCCTTTCCGAAAAGACGGAAAAGTATATGGAAGAAATACTTAAAAACGACGGTATGACTTATGCCGACGCTCTCGCGTCCAACAATGAAGAATTGCTTGCCGCTCTTGACAAGTATTCTCTTGACAGTCTTGGTTATATCATTCGCCCTGAATATAGTTTCGGCTATATCGTCAATATGATTGCGGGCAAATACGACGGCAAGGTATTTTCGGTTGACTATCTCGAAAAGGCTATTGCGTCCATTCAGCAATCTACTCTCGGTCAGAAATCGGAAGCCGCATTTGACGGTATTTTCGACGCAATGGATTTGAAAGACAAAGACTTGGGCAAAGAAGTTTCCGACCGCACAAAGCAAATTGCAAAGGTTATAAACCGTGTAAATGATATTGAGTTTTCCTACGACGACGCTCAATTTGACGTTCTCGGAACGGCTTATATGATTTTGATAGGTTTATTCGCGTCAGACAGTGGCAAGAAAGGCGGCGAGTTCTTTACGCCGAGTGCCGTTTCGGAACTTTGCAGTAAACTTGCGACAGTCGGCTTGAAATCCGTTAAAAACGTTTGCGATCCCACTTGCGGCTCGGCTTCTATGCTTTTGGAAGTTCGCAAAGCAGTTATCGCAAACGGTGGTACGGCTGAACACGCCGTAGGTCATTACTACGGACAAGAACTCAACGGAACGACTTACAACCTTGCTCGTATGAATATGTTAATGCACGACGTTCCGTATCAATACTTCAATCTTTTCAACGACAACACGCTTGAAAAGGATAATTTCGGCACGACTAAATTTACTGTTCAAGTTGCAAATCCGCCTTATTCGGCAAAGTGGTCGGCAGCGTCTTCCTTCCTTGACGATCCGCGTTTCAGTGGCGCAGGAAAACTTGCTCCGTCAAGCAAAGCGGACTTCGCATTTGTTGAACATATGGTTTATCATATGGACGATGACGGACGTGTTGCGGTTCTTCTTCCGCACGGTGTTTTGTTCCGTGGTGGCAGCGAAGATACTATCCGTAGATATTTGATAAAAGATTTGAACGTTCTCGATGCCGTAATCGGCTTGCCTGCAAACCTTTTCCACGGCACGGGTATTCCAGTATGCTGCCTTGTTTTGCGTAAATACCGTAACGGCAACGCCGGCAATATTTGCTTTATCGACGCAAGTAAATATTTCACGCCGGGCAAAAATATGAACCAACTTTCTTCTGACGATATAGACCGTATCGTAAATGCCTACGTTGAGCGTAAAGATATAGATAAATTTTGCCACATTGCGGGCTTGGAAGAAATCGAAAGTAACGATTATAACCTTAACATACCCCGTTACGTCGATACGTTTGAAGAGGAAGAAGAAATTGATATCAAAGCCGTTATGGCAGAAATAAAAGACCTTGAAAGCCAACGTGCAAGTCTTGACGCGGAGATTAACAAATATCTGAAAGAACTCGGAATTTTGGAGGACTAATTATGTCGAAAAGCAACGAAACAACCCCTAATGTTCCAACTTTGAGATTTAGCAAGTTAGCAGGACAATGGGAACAAAAAACATTTGATGAAATGTTTTTAATTCTTTCAAATAATACATTATCGCGTGCGGAACTGAATTACGAAAACGGAAAGTATAAAAACATTCACTACGGCGATGTTCTTATAAAATTTTCGGCATTTATAGATGTATCAAGCCCAGATGTTCCTTATATCAACGATGAAAATTCTTCATCCAAATTAGATAATATTTTACTTCAAGACGGCGATATAATTATTGCCGATACGGCAGAAGATTTTACCGTCGGTAAAGCAACGGAAGTCGAAAATATTGATAAAATCAAAGTTGTTTCTGGTTTGCATACTATTCCTTGTCGCCCCAAAATAAAATTTTCTCCAAGGTATTTAGGGTATTATGTAAACTCTCCCGCATATCACAACCAACTTATACCTTTTATTCAGGGAGTAAAAGTCAGTTCTATTTCAAAAACACTTATCAAGAAGACTTTTGTATCGTTCCCAAGTCTTTCAGAACAAACAAAAATCGCGGATTTTTTATCGTGTTTGGACAAAAAAATAGAAACTCAAAACAAAATCATTAGCAAGTATGAAACCCTAATTAAAGGAATTAGTTGTGATTATTTTTCTAAACAGCCTAATCACATAGCAAAATTAAAAGACTTAATCATAAAGGGAAAAGCAGGCGGAACGCCATCATCTACGGTTGCAGAATACTACAATGGCGATATTCCTTTTTTAAGCATTTCGGATATGACAAAACAAGGGAAATATGTGGAATTTACTGAAAAACATATCAGTGAAAACGGTTTAGCAAATTCTTCGGCGTGGATTGTTCCTTCAAACAGCCTTATTCTTTCAATGTATGCATCGGTTGGATTAGTATGTATAAATAAAGTTCCCTTAGCAACAAGTCAAGCAATGTTTTCTATGGTGTTAAAAGATTGTAATATGTTAGATTATATCTACTATTACTTAAACTTTTTCAGAGAAACACAAATACATAGACTTTTGGAAACCGGGACACAAAGCAATATCAATGCGGATACGGTTCGAGATATCGAAATACCATTTTATTCTAATATTTTGGTATTTGTAAAAACGTTACAGGCTATTGAAAACCGATTGAACAATGAAAAAGATATGCTTTCTCGTCTTATGGACTTAAAAACATACCTTTTATCAAGCCTTTTTATATAAACATTGACTGTAAGAGAAATGCTTTTTGCTTTTGTAGAGCCGAGAGCATTTCTTTTTCTATTTGTAAGCGACTGTACAGATTTTCAAAGCATTGACAAATCTCTTTTTGTTCGCTCTCTGAGTGAATTGTCATTAAATGTTTCATCAAATCTTCTTTATTTACAGCCTTTCCTTGACGCGCGCTTGTAATCATATAGCGAACACTTAATAGCGGATTCAACTCAATCAAATATTCTTGTAAATAAAAACTATTGATTCCTTTGATCCGATATGTTGTATATGCAGGTGAAACACAATAGCAATCGTCGGTTGTTAGTATACCTATGTCAATTTGAGTTGAACCCATACCGATGATTAGAGTATTTTTACGGATAACTTTGTTTTTGGAATAATCAGCCGAAAGTTCTTTTGAGTAAATCTCTTCACGTTTCCGTATTCCATATTTCCCAACGGCGACAGATTGTAGATCGTTGGCAACATTCTTCTCTGAATATTCTTCAAGAAAACCACCCAAAGAAGATTGTTTTTCGCCACAAATTGAACCGAAAACACGGTGTCTAATTCCTTTAATTAGGGTTTCATACTTGCTAATGATTTTGTTTTGTATCTCAATACGTTTCGTTATCAGATTCAAAAAGCAGGCTATTTTCTTTTGTTCCGATAATGACGGGAGATAGTGTTTTGTCGCAAAATAATCGTCAACCGCCATATTTAATAATCCGTGATTTCTTGCGCCTTCACCTGCGATATCCGAAATGCCTTTGTGCCATTTACTTGTTTCAAAATAATGAGTAAGGTAATCAGAATCAACTTTGTCCGTTGGATGAAAAACAAAGTATAGGCTTGACAAACAACCTTTTTCGTATTTATCCAAACGCTTTACAGCACCCCAAGCATAATCGTTAGAATAACTTTTATTATAAGCAAAATCACCATTGTAAAGCAGATAATATCCCGACAAATCAACGCTTGCAACAGTCTTGTTAAAAAAAGTTATTTGGTCTACAAGTCCGTATTGCGCCGATATAGTCAACGGTAATGACGATTCGTTGTTTTTGTTTCTGCGGGTTATACGAGTTGCGAAGTCCGACAACGCATATTTGTGCCATTCGTCTATATATTCCGCAAATCTCAAAGTTGGAACATAACAAACTTATTTTCTCAAAAGTTCCAACTTTGAGATTCCGAGAGTTCACCGACAGTTGGACGTTGATTCCCATAAAAAAAATGTTGCGTTTCCAAAACGGAATCAATGCGGATTCAACAAAATACGGCAAAGGAATTAAGTATATTTCGGTTTCAGACATATTGAATAATCAATACATCACCTATGATTGCATTAAAGGTTTAATTGATATCGACGAAAAGACGTTCAACAAATTCATAGTTGAATATGGAGATATACTTTTCCAACGTAGTTCTGAAACATTTGAAGATATAGGACGCGCAAATGTTTATCTTGACAAAGAACATTCGGCAACATTTGGCGGTTTTGTTATACGTGGTAAGAAGATTTCGGATTATAATCCGCTATTTTTTAGATATTTACTTTGCACGCACAACGCTCGTAAACAAACCGTGAGAATGGGCGCAGGGGCGCAACACTACAATATCGGGCAAGAAGGTTTAGAAAAGATATGTTTGTATTTTCCCTGCTTACAAGAGCAACAAAAAATTTCAGACTTTTTATCCGCGATAGATAACAAGATTGCAGCCCAAAACAAAATCATAAAACATAGAAAATCACTAATATTTTCATTAGTTATCGAAATTTTGCTATCGTTTTTATCACTAATTGAGAGCGCACTGTCCCTAAACGTATTTTCTTTCTTCAATAATTTACTAAAATTTATGTGGACTATTTTCAAGGAGGTAAAACGATTATGGTCACGGAAAAAAACATAAGCCAAATAGCAGACTTATGGAAGGAAGAAAAAAGGCAGTTTGTGAAGAAATCAACGTTTGCAGCATACTCTCTTATCGTTGAAACACACTTACAGCCGGCATTCGGTAATCTTACAGCGGTTACCGAAAAGGACGTGCAGGATTTTGTCTTGCAGAAGTTAAACGGAGGGCTTTCGCAAAAAACGATTAAAGATATGCTTATCGTTTTGCGGATGATTCTCAAATTCGGAGCAAAGAAAAACTATTGCGTCTATGCTCCGATTGACGTTATCTTCCCGACAGATCGGGAGCGGCAGGAACTTGAAGTGCTATCCATTGCAAACCAGAAGAAAATTATGCGGTTTGTAGAAGAAAACTTCACGTTTCGCAATCTTGGTATCTTCATTTGTTTAAGCACGGGTATTCGTATCGGCGAAATATGCGCTTTAACTTGGGACGATATCGACACGGAAAACGGTGTTATACATATCAGGAAAACAATCCAGCGGATTTATGTTAAGGAAAACGGCATAAAGAAGACGGAACTGTTAATTGACACGCCTAAGACAGCAACGTCAATGCGAGATATTCCGATGATTAAAGACCTTTATGAAATCTTAAAGCCACTAAAAAAGGTCGTCAACAACGATTATTTCGTTTTGACTAATGAGGCAACGCCAACCGAACCGCGAACATATCGTAACTACTATAAAAAGTTGCTTGATAAATTAGGAATACCGCCAATTAAATTTCACGGACTTCGCCACAGTTTTGCAACTCGGTGTATTGAGAGTAAATGCGACTATAAAACAGTCAGCGTAATTTTAGGTCATTCTAATATAAGTACAACTCTCAATCTCTATGTGCATCCGAATTACGAACAGAAAAAGAAGTGCATTGATAAAATGTTTAGAAAGATAAAGAATACTTAAAGCGAAACGGGAAGTTTGATCTTATCAGACTTCCTGTTCTTTTATGAAGAAGAAAGAAGTTTTTGCGTTGAAATTTCTAACATAAATGCGGGAAAATCTAACCAGCCAATGTTTGTCCTATGTGAAAAAATTATGAATTTTTTCAAAAACACCCCAACAAACGGCTTAAAACTTTCCAATAATAGTGAGGGGGTATTTCAAAGTGTCCGAATAAGTATCAAGGCGTGCTTATGGCTTATTGTCTATAGAGGATAAAAAAGTTTTATAAAACCTTGTATTTATTGCGACAACTTTCCAATTATAGTGAAGGAGGTTTAGAAAAACTTTTGTAAAATACCCTAACAAAATGGCTTTAGAATGTCCATATATAGTGAAGGGAGTTTGGAAAAATTCTTGTAAAATACCCCGCCAGACAGTCGGCAACTTTCCAATAATAGTAGAGAGAAGTTTCTCGGCTGTTGCTCATAAAGGGATAACAGAAAAAAACAAACGAAATAAGGAGCGAAAACGATGAAACCAAACACAAGTTAAAGAATTATCAAAGGATAATAACACGAAATCAGCAAGAAAATAGTTAGTTATCCGACGTCAAAAAACAAGCAGGATAAGGATTTTCCAAACTATCGGAAAATCGCAGGTTTGAACAAGTCGGAAACCGACTTTTCTCAAAACGAAAAAAATCACTACCCTAAAACAAAAATTTTGCACTCTTTATGCCTTTGTTCACAGAAAAGAGCTTGACTTCGATAAGAGAATACGATAAAATATTATTGTCGTATAGATACGATAATATTTAATTAGGAGTTTTGCTATGAATAAAGACGAAATTTTAATGAAAGCCCAAAACGGAGAAGGCTTAACGGTTGAAGAAATCAAGGTATATCAAAATATTGTAAAACCGGTAAAACACGTTTACGGCAAATACGGAACACTTGCCAAAATCTATTTGCAAGAGCATAATGTCGGAAAGTATTGGGCGCTCGGCGGCGATCTTCCCGATTATCTTCACGGAATAGACAGGCAAGCGGAAGAACTTTATTCTGTTATGTACGACAAATTGTCTAAAGATGAAAAATACAAACGGACAGGCAATTATTTAGAAGACGTCAGACGAATAAAAGAAATGCAAGACCGTATTGAAGAAGAAATCTTAAACGAAATCGTTTACGCATAAGGAGTATTGCAACTATGGAACGAAAGGAAGACTCATCAAGACGCATAACCCGCAGGAAGTATGAAGAAAAGCACAAGGAAAGAAGAAAACAAACGAGCGGCAATTTTGGAACGATGATTCCACGTGCCCTATATGATGAAATAAATGAGTTTCTTCGGGTGAACAACATAACGAAAGTTAGGTTAATTGTGGAAGGATACGAAGCGTTAAAGCGAGAACTGAGTAACACAACGCAAAATAAGTAATCTTTCCCCTTCTTAGCGTGTTTGCGTAATAAGATCTAAGGAGATTAAATTACGGAAAACACGATTAAAGAAATAGTATATGATAAGAAAATCGGCAACACGGTTTATACTGTCGTTGTCAAACCAAGCGTAACCGCCAAGACAAATATCTTTGATATCACAAAAAGGATAATAGAAGCCTATGTAGAAGATATGCTGTCGGTTAAATATAACGAACTTGCAGAGTGTTCTCAGAAGGAGTAAACTATGAGAACACAAAATAATAATCAAGAAAAAATCACGGCATTATATTGCAGATTAAGCCGCGATGACGAACAAGAAGGTGATAGTAACAGCATAGTACATCAAAAAGAAATACTAATGAAGTATGCGAAAGAACATAAATTTCGTAATATTGAAACGTTTGTTGATGATGGTTATTCAGGCACGAATTTCAAAAGACCGGATTTTCAACGCCTAATGCAAAAAGTCGAAAACGGAGAAGTCGGGACAATAATCGTAAAAGATATGTCAAGACTCGGAAGAGATTATCTGAAAGTCGGCGTATATACAGAAATCACGTTTCCGGAAGCCGAAGTTAGATTTATTGCCATCAACGACGGGGTGGATAGCAACAGTCAAGTTGATAACGATTTTACGCCATTTCGTAATATTATCAACGAATGGTATGCAAAAGACACAAGTAAGAAGATACGTGCCGTTTTCCGTTCAAAAGGCAATTCAGGAAAACATCTTTGCACCGTTCCGCCTTTTGGGTATATAAAAGATCCGAATGACAAGGATAAATGGATTGTTGACGAAGAAGCGGCAAAAACAGTAAAGGAAATCTTTAATCTTTGTATGCAAGGATTTGGACCAACTCAGATTGCACGTATTCTTAACGAAAGAAAAGTTGAAACGCCCATTTGCCACTATGATAAACTCGGAATAAAACATCCCGCCAAATCTGCTATACCGGAACTGTGGTGTTCTGACACAATAAAAAATATTCTTAGCAACCCACATTATACGGGATGTACAGTAAATTTTCGCACGACTAAAAAATCCTACAAGAACAAAAAGAAATTGTGGAACGATCCATCGAAATGGGTTACCTTTGAAGGAACGCAAGAGGCAATCGTGGATAAGCAAACATACGAAACGGTTCAAAAAATTCGCGAAGGGAGGCGCAGACCTACCCCGATGGGTGAAATGAATGTGTTTTCGGGTATGGTATATTGCGCTGACTGCGGAAAGAAAATGTATCTTTGTCGTTGTTCTACAATGAAGCAAAAAGAATATTTTAACTGTTCGTCTTATCGCAAACAGAAGAAATCAACCTGTTCTTCTCACCATATAACGGTAGAAGCAATTGAAAAAATTGTTTTGAGTTATTTGAAAAGAGTTTCGGATTTTGTTATCGACCACGAAAAAGAGTTTATTGATGTTGCTATCGAACACTCTCGAATGCTTTCAAAAAAAGAAATCGCAAAGAAAGTGAAACAGGTATCCGAAGCCGAAAACAGAATAAGGACTCTGAATAAAGTAATTCAAAGTCTTTATGAAGATAAGGTTTTAGGAAAGATTTCGGAAGAGCGGTTCATCTTGATGGCTGAAACATATGAACAAGAGCAGTTTACATTAAAAGAAACAATAGCAAACAGTAAGTGCGAAATAGAACGCTACGACGAGATAAACGACAATATAAATAATTTCGTTTCGGTTGTCGTCAAAACGGGAAGGATAAATAAACTTACTCCCGAAATAGTAAGGTTGTTAATAGACAAAATTATTGTTTCCGAAAAGGTAAAAACTGAAAACGGATTCAAAAGAACAGTAACAATATTTTTAACCCACGTAGGCGAAATAGAGTTGCCGTAAAAGACAAGAAAACAGGCGTAAGTTTTTCGCCTACGCCTGTTTCCCTAATGGTGACACCCTTTCTGGTCCTTCTTTTATACCTGTTGAAACTAAATAAAAATATGTTGTAATAATTGAACTTGATATTGTTAAAGCAATTACTGTTAAAAAAATAAATAATAATCCCTTTGAATACTTGGTATTCTTTTCTTCTTCATTATACATAATCTTTTCAATCATAGAAATTATGAAATAAATTGTACTTAAAATTAAAACTGAATTTATATAAGCTAATAATGTTGCAAGTAAGTAACTTAAAATTATATCAAAACATATTAAAATTCCAATAACTATAGATACTAAGTACACTATTGAAATCATAATAAACAATTTTAATATATTTTTAAATACCTTTTTATAATATAACTTATTATTATCATCAATAAATGTGTAATTGAAATTTATACTATTTTTTCTAAATTCATAGGTTAAAAATATAAATCCTATTTGTTCTAATAAAATAATTAATGTATTTACTGGAACACTTGATGATTCTGGAAATCTAATAAAGAAAGGAATTGAAATAGCAAAACCCAATAAAGAAACTATTAAAAATAATTTTGACTTTTTAATATAATATTGAAATTTCTCACTGTAGTA
>OMAY01001096.1_pt1 | contig 13534 bp, 6 predicted proteins | sample 1673611 | NCBI WGS metagenome assembly OMAY01 (sample SAMEA103958117, study PRJEB25191) | human gut metagenome | biome: human-associated habitat [ENVO:00009003]; feature: intestine environment [ENVO:2100002]; material: feces | place: Germany | collected 2013/2015
AAAGCAAGTAGAAAATATTGTAAATGAAAAGATTGCAGAATGCTTCCGCAATGAGTCAAAGAAAAGAGGTGAGTGGGGACAAACGCTATTATTTGCAAGCGTCATTAGACTATAGTCGACTGTTTGCACAGAAACATCGTGTTGGTGCGTTTGCCATGGTTTATCAACAGGAAACTTCAGATATAAACTTTGATGAGAGTGATTTGATAGGGTCGATACCACACCGTAATTTAGCTTATTCTGGCCGCTTTACGTATGCTTTTAAAGATAGATACATGGCTGAATTTAACTGGGGATATACTGGTTCGGAAAACTTTGAGAGTGGTAAACAATTTGGCTTTTTCCCTGCCGTATCTGCCGCCTGGCGTCTGGGTGAGGAGGAATTCATCAAGAAGCTCAATATCTTCTCCGACCTGAAGTTCCGCATCGGTTACGGTTTGGCAGGAAACAACCGCATAGGCAGCTATAACAGTCTGGCACTGTTCAGTTCCGTGCTTACTGCCATGGGCGATGCTCTGGTGCCGGGTTATGCTTCGAGTGTCATTCCGAATAAAGACCTGAAGTGGGAGGCCAACAAGACGTTCAACATGGGTTTCGACTTCGGTTTCTTGGAACAGCGCATTACCGTTTCGCCCGAGTTCTATATCAACCGTAGTAGCGACTTGTTGCTGAGCACCCGTCTGCCCATGTCGTCGGGCTATGAAACGATGATGGTCAATGCCGGCGAGACAAAGAATGTGGGTATCGACCTGACAGTCAATACGCAGAATATCGTTACGAAGGACTTCTCGTGGAGTACTACGCTGACCTTCTCGCACAACAAGAACACCGTTGAGGCACTGACCGGTGAGGAGGTACAGCTGTTCGAGGGTAAGTTCGGTTACAATCAGAATACTCACCGCTTGGCTGTGGGCGAACCCATCGGCCAGTTCTATGGCTTTATCACCGATGGACTCTATCAGGTAGACGACTTCGACTACGACCCCACTACCAAAACCTACACCCTGAAGGACGGTGTGGCATGCTATGGCAACCGCAACACAGTGCAGCCGGGCGACTGGAAGTTCCGCAACATGGACGGAAACGACGTGATAGACGAGAACGACAAGACGGTCATAGGCAATGCCTCGCCCAAGTTCTACGGCGGTTTGAACAACAACTTCACCTACAAGGGTTTCGACCTGAGTGTGTTCTTCACTTTCAGCTATGGCAATGAAGTACTGAATGCTACTAAGTTGGTGACAAGCAAGGTGGGACGCGAAAATTATAATGCCCTGAATGTGATGAACAGCCACAACCGCTGGATGACCATCAACGACCGAGGCGAACGGGTGACCGACCCTGCCGAACTGGCTGCTATGAACCAGGGCAAGAGTGTTGCTTCCTGGCATGACAATCAGGAGGGTAACAAATACATTCATTCGTGGGCAGTGGAAGATGCCTCTTTCCTGCGCCTGAGCAACGTGACTTTGGGCTATACGTTCCCCAAACAGTTGATAAAGAAAATAAAGCTGAGCAATCTGCGTGTGTATGCCACCGGCAACAATCTCTTCACATGGACACCCTACACAGGCTTCGACCCCGAAGTGAGCAACATGCGTAGCCCGCTGACTCCCGGTGTGGACTTCGGTTCCTATCCACGTAGCCGTTCTTTCATTTTCGGTGTAAACATCGCATTCTAACCTCAATAAACAAATGATAGCAATGAAAAAATACACATTATTATATATAGCATTTGTTCTGCTGGCTGTTTCGTTCACATCGTGCGAGGATATGCTGACAGAGACCCCAAATTCGAGTTATGACAAGGACGGCTTCTTCAGTACGGAGGCCAAGGCCGAAATGGCCGTCTTGGGTATCTACAATTCTATTTCAGACTATCGTCACTATGGCTGGTACGAAATGGCATCCATGGCATCGGACGATACATATTATTTGGCCCGCACCGGTTCGGACAATCAGATTAAGGATATGGTGCACTACACGGTGAACCCCACCAACGAATGGGTCAGAATGCTTTGGCTGTTGAAGTACCAGGGCATTGACCGGGCTAATATGGCTATTGACGGCATAGAGAATATGTCCGCCTATGCTGACAGTCAGAAACTGAAAGCACTCGATGCCGAAGCCCGTTTCCTGCGTGCCTTCCTAGCTTTCGATTTGGTAAAGAGTTGGGGTGATGTGCCTTTCAAGACTTCCTACTCGGCCAGTTACGATGAGGCATTCGGTGCCCGAGTGAGCCGTGAGGAAATTTACGATCAGATTATTGCTGACTTGGACTTTGCTAAGAATAACCTGGACTGGGCTACGGCTTCGTCCAGTCCAGAACGGGTGACGCAAGGTGCCGCTCGTGCTCTGCTGATGCGTGTTTATTTGCAACGTGCCGGTTATAGCTTACAGTTAGATGGAAAACTGTCGTGTCCCGATGAAAGTACCCGTAAAACGTATTTTGAAGCAGCCCTTACAGAGTGGGATGCTTTTCAGGCAAATGGTTACCATGGCTTCTATGAAGGTGGTTATGAAGCTCTTTTCAAAGGCTTTTCTGAAGGTGTGCTTAATAGTAAGGAGAGTCTGTTCGAAATTTCGTTCTATCACCAGCAAGGCAGTCGTAACGGGGGTGCATGGGGCATTTACAACGGTCCGCTGGTGGCCGAACCTACGGGGATTGCTTCTTCTGAATCAGCCAACTATATGGGGAGAGCCAACGGTTTTTTTATTACTGTGCCTGAGTGGAAGAACTTTTTTGAGGAAGGCGATGTGCGTCGCGATGTGAGTATCTGTACTTATCGTTTTGCTTGGAAAAACAAGCAGCATGTAAAGGAAGAACGCGGTGCCGGTTCTTGGTATCCAGGTAAGTGGCGTAGAGAATGGATGGCTCCTGAAAGCCGTAACAAAAATATGAACTATGGTGACGTGAACTATTGTGTCTTGCGCTATGCCGATGTAGTGTTGATGGCAGCGGAAGCCTACAACGAAGTGGGAAAGACAGAACAGGCTTGGATGTTGTTAAATAGTGTACGTCAACGTGCTGGAGCCACTTCTTATACATCGGCCAACTACGATCAACTGATGGCTGTCCGCAAAAAAACACATGATCTGCCTTTCATTACTGACGGTGATGAACAGGGACGTTTTCGCACGGCTCTTTATTGGGAGCGTGGCTTTGAATTATCTTTTGAAGGACAGCGTAAATTTGACCTCATTCGCTGGGGGGTGTTGGCCGATGCTCTGAAACTTTTCGGTGAGAATAGTTCGGTGAACAAGAAGGAAAACAAACCTTATCCTGCTTACCAAAACTTTGTCAGCGGCAAACATGAGTTGTTGCCCATTCCTTTGGTCGAATTGCAGAGTAATCCGAAGTTAGAGGCTAAAAATAATCCGGGGTATTGATCGAATTACCTAATTTAATGCCTTGCTATCTTTGGCCCCGGTACTTCGGTTGCCAAGGCTGCTTGCCAGATTCTGGAGATCTTGATGGATGAAGAATAATCTTCTAAAAAGAGGATGAATAAAGGAAGGGATGGGAAGTAATTTTCCTATCCCTTTTTTGTTGGCTTTTAAAAAATATTGTACCTTAGCTCCGAAATGTCAAGAATGTATACTATGAAAAAAATAGTTTATGCCATTTGTTTGTTGGTTATGTTGATTGTGACAAAGGCACAGGCACAGTTCAATTCGGAGCTAAGTTTTGCCCGTATAGGTTTGGAGGAGGGTTTGTCGCAGAGTACGGTACTAGACATTGTACAGGATAGTCAGGGGTGTTTGTGGCTCGCTACGCAGGATGGGTTGAATAAGTACAATGGTTATGATTTTACAGTATATCGTCACGATAGTCGGGATACGACTACACTTGCTAACGATTTTCTGTATGCACTGGACATAGATGTGCATGACCGATTGTGGATAGGTACCGAGTCCGGCCTTTCTTGCTATGATGCCAATCGGGATGCTTTCCGTAATTACAGTTTGAAAGACAGTTTGAACAAAAGACTTGCCGTTACTCATGTGGCTATTGTTGATTCATTGAGCCTGTTGTTTTTGGCTGGGAACCGATTGTATATGTTCGATGTTCATGCGGGCTTATCGAAACCTGCAGAACTTACTGGATTTGTCGATGTAGAGCAATGTTATTCTCTCACTCGTCGCGATTCACTTATTTATATAGGTACAGATAAGGGTTTGTACATATATTCTGGTGGTAAAAAAGAAGTCAGAAAGTATTCATTCAAAGAATTAGAAAATTGTCGGATTTTGACCGCACTTATGCAGGCTCCTTCTTACTTGTGGGTGGCTACGGAAGGGCAAGGACTGTATCGTTTTGACCTAAGCGATGCCACAGTACGGCATTATACAGCCAGAGGAGAGCGCCGTATCGGATCAGACTATGTACGTTCGTTGGCTTTGGATCATTGGAACCGTTTGTGGGTAGGCACGTTTACTTCTTTGAATATTTACCGTCAGGAGGATGACACGTTCGAACAGTATGTGAACGATCCCTCCAATCCAACTAGTTTGTCTCAAACATCGGTACGCAGTTTGTATTGTGATCGGCAGGGAGGCATGTGGATGGGAACTTATTTCGGCGGATTGAACTATTATCATGAACAGAAGAATCGGTTTCGTTATATTAGTCGGATGCCAGGTCGTAATTCGTTGAACAATAATGTGATTAGTTGTATCGTTGAGGATAAGAAACAGAATCTGTGGATAGGTACCAACGGTGGATTAAACCTATATGATAAGCAAAAGGGACTGTTTAGGGCTTTTACGACAGAGGATGGGCTTCCCTCGAACGATATTAAAGCTGTGCAAGTGGATGAAGAACGACAGGAGGTGTACATTGGTAGCCATGCTGGTGAATTTAGTATCTTGCATGTGTCAAGCGGGCGAATAGAGAACTTTATGCCATCAGATAGGGCATCTGACGGTCGTAGTGTGTATACCCTTACTCCCAAGGGTAAGAACGAATTATGGGTAAGTACGGTACGGACTATTAAATGTTTCAATAAACAGAGCCGGATTTTCACGGATTTTTCGATAATAGCCGATGGGAAGCCTATAGAACTATCTGAAATTCAATTGTTCTTTGAAGACAGTAAACAACGTATTTGGATTAGTGATAAAGAAAGTATTCATGTCTTCCGTATGGTGGGGAATATCTTAGAGCGGGTGTCTTTACTTCCTGCCGGACATGAACTAGAGAGAAAAAAAATATTGTGCATACGTGAGCAGGCTAATCACATTTTCTGGTTGGGCACCCGTGACGGACTGTACCGTTTCGATGAGAACAAAGGGGAAGTGATACGTTATTCTACGGCGGATGGTCTGCCTAACAATGTGATATATGGTATTCTGGAAGACGGTTATGGTAATCTGTGGCTTAGTACGAACGGAGGATTAAGTCGTTTCGTGCCTCGTATGGGAACATGTCGTAACTATACGGCAGCGGATGGTTTGCAAAGTAATCAGTTTACTCCTTATGCGTATTGTCTTACAGCAAACGGACAGATATATTTTGGCGGTGTCAATGGACTGACGGCGTTTTATCCTGACCAGCTAATAGATAATCCTTATACTCCCTCAGTGATTTTCACAGAATTGCGTCTATTTAATAAAACTGTGCATCCGGGTGACACGACTGGTATCTTGGAACGACATATCGGACGTACAAGGCGTATTACGCTCAAGGCGGAGCAGAGCATGTTCTCGTTGGATTTTGTAGTTCCCAACTATATAGCGGGTAATCACAACATCTTTGCTTACAAGTTGGAAGGATATGATGCCGACTGGACTGTGACCCATACTATGCGTACGGTGTCTTATTCCCATTTGCCGCAAGGACACTATCGTTTTTTGGTGAAGGCGGCCAATAACGACGGTATTTGGAGTGATCATCCTACAGAACTCGAAATAGTGGTCTTGCCAGTTTGGTACAAGACCTGGTGGGCCGGTATACTGTTTTTTCTGGCGTTTGCGGGTAGCATCGCGTTTGTTGTTCGCTACTTTTGGACACGTAAAATCATGAAGGCACGGCTTGAAATGGAACGTATTGACAAAGAACGGTTAAAGGAGGTAAATGAAATGAAACTGCGCTTTTTTATCAATATATCTCACGAACTTCGCACTCCGTTGACGTTGATTATGGCGCCTTTGCAAGATTTGCTGGCTAAGGTACAAGACCGTTGGATGGGTAGACAGTTGGAGCACATCCGGCGCAATGCAGATCGTCTGCTGTATCTGGTCAATCAGTTGATGGACTACCGCCGTGCCGAGTTGGGTGTATTTCACTTAAAAGTAAGGCTTGTACCCATTCGACAGATAATGGAGAAGAATTTTCTTTTCTATGAACGTCTGGCGCAGCAAAAGCAGATTGTTTACCGTTTTGACTCTGATTTGGAGGACCGGAAGATTCTTTGCGATCCGGAATATTTGGAGTTGATAGAAAATAATCTACTTTCCAATGCTTTCAAGTACACTGGTAGGGGCAAAAGTATAACTGTGACATTGAGGCAGGAAGGTGATGAGTTGATGTTACAGGTTAAGGATACGGGGATTGGTATTCCTCTTGGTAAACAAGACAGAATATTCGAACGTTTCTATCAGGCGGATAGTGAACATTTGGGTAGTGGTATTGGTCTCTCGTTGGTACAACGTCTGGTGGAGTTACATCACGGTGTCGTCAAGATGGAAAGTCAAGAAGGCGAGGGGAGTACGTTCACTGTTTTAGTGCCAGTGGTTGAATCTGCTTACACTTTGGAAGAAAAACAGTGTACTACAGAAGAGATAGAAGAAGTACACACAACCAATCGGCAGGAGATGTACATGGTGGACACAGAAGACGAACCGGTCGATGCTTCTTTGTCGGATGAGGACGGAACATCTACACAGGAAGACAAAATTCGGAAAGAAACTGTTTTGGTGGTGGAAGATCATGCAGATATTCGTTGTTATCTAGCTGAAAAATTGGGTACTATGTATCAGGTGGTGCAGGCGAGTAACGGAGAAGAAGCATTGAAGCGGCTAAAGGAACTGCCGGTAGACCTTGTCTTGACAGATGTAATGATGCCTGTCATGGACGGTTTGCACTTGTGTCGCGCTATTAAGCAGAATATGAATACTTGTCACATTCCGGTTATCATCCTTTCGGCCAAGGCCGATGTTAAGGAACAGCTGGAAGGCTTACAGGTGGGAGCTGATGATTATATTCCAAAGCCTTTTGTGTTGAATATTGTGGTGACTAAGATACGAAATCTGTTTCGTACTCGTTATCGGGCCATCGAATACTATTCCAAGTCGATGGAGATAGAACCGGAGAAGATTGCCTTGAATCCGTTAGACGAAAAACTGTTGAAGCAAGCTATGGATATTATGGAGCGACACTTGGACGATGTAGATTTTACTACTGATGAATTTGCTCGTGAAATGTGTATGAGTAGATCTAGCTTGCATGCTAAGATGAAAGCCTTGACGGGAGAGTCGACCAACGATTTTATCCGTAAAGTACGTTTCAATCGGGCTTGTAAATTGTTGAAAGAGGGACGGTATACTGTGGCCGAGATCAGTGTAATGGTAGGATACAATACACCTTCTTATTTCACTACCAGTTTTAAAAAGTATTTTGGTTATTTGCCCTCAGAATACGGAAAGTAGATTGATAAACAGTGTGCTTGTACAAAAATGAAAGGAGGCTGGACAAAACTGAAAGCATTTTCAACAGAACAGAAATAGAGAAAGCGTATTTTGAAAGCGTATGTATATGACACGCTTTATCTTTGCAACGTCGGACGATAGAAAGAGTTGTCCGGCGTTGTTTGTTAATAATATGAATTCTAAAGACCATGAACATGAAGAAAAAAGTTTTGTTTGCAGGAACCGTCTTGTTTTTGGGGCTGACAGCTTGTCGTTATCAGACTTCTACTACAACTGGAACATGGATAGACAGTGTGGAAGAGGTAGCTGTTTATCAGTTGTTATCTACTGCTAGCGAATTGGCCGATTCTATGAAGATGCCGCGTACTGCATGGGCGGGTTACGAGTTACCGTTTCTGGAAGAACAGTTGGAACACAAAGTGAACATTGATTCTATCCACCCTAATCCGGCAAAAGAGCTGTTAGGCAAAAGGAGGCTTTGTACTATCTCCGATTGGACCAGCGGTTTCTTTCCTGGTACATTGTGGTATGCTTACGAGTTGACAGGTAATGATTCTTTGAAGATGCAGGCTATTCGCTTCACCAATAAATTAAACAATGTGCGTTATATGAAAGGTACACACGATGTTGGTTTTATGGTCAATTGCAGTTATGGCAACGCGTTGCGTCTGGCACCGAACGATACTATCAAACCATTGTTGGTGGAGACAGCAAATAATTTATGTAGTCGTTTTGATTCCATCATCGGATGTATTCGCTCTTGGGATTTTGGCACGTGGCATTTTCCTGTCATCATTGACAATATGATGAACTTGGAATTGCTTTTTAATGTAAGTAAACTGACTGGTGACCCGAAATATGCAGACATTGCCGTCCGCCATGCCCGTACAACCATGGCTAATCACTTCCGTCCCGACCATACCTGTTATCACGTAGTGAGTTACAATGCCGACGGTACCGTGGAACGTAAACAGACGTTTCAGGGCAAGAGCGATGAGTCGGCTTGGTCGCGCGGACAGGGTTGGGCAGTCTATGGTTATACCTTATGTTATAAAGAAACGAAGGATACCGCTTTTTTGCAACAGGCTATCCAAGTGGCTGACATGATTATACACCGTACCACAACCTCCGATGCCATTCCTTACTGGGATTTTGATGCGCCTGCTATGTCCAATACGCCGCGCGATGCCTCGGCTGCTGCTGTCATAGCTTCTGCTTTCCTCGATTTGAGTACCTTGGTTCCCGATAGTTCCAAATACTTCATTCATGCTGAAAAGATACTCAAAAGTCTGTCAGGCAAGGACTATCTGGCCGTTAAAGGAAATAATGCTGGTTTCATACTGAAGCATTCTACCGGCTCTCTGCCTCATGGCTCCGAGATTGACGTGCCATTGAACTATGCCGATTATTATTATTTGGAGGCATTGCTCAAGTACCTGAAAATAAGGAATGACGAATGAGGAATTATAAGAAGTTAAAGGAATTTGTCATTCTGTTTCGTTTCGTTGGGAGGATTATTAACCATTAATAGTATTCAGTTAACTCCCGATAATCCCTGAAAACAGTCTTAATCAGTATGAAACCTTTGAAAATTGCTTGGGTAGCCGGGCTGATGTTTCCAGCTTCCCTTTGGGCACAGCAGCGTCCCAATATTATCTACATTATGACCGATCAGCAAACAGCTACGGCTATGAGTTGTGCTGGAAACGTTGATTTGCATACGCCAAACATGGATCGTCTTGCAGCACACGGTTTGCGTTTCACCAACGCTTACTGTTCGTTACCATTGAGTGGTCCGTCGCGGGCATCTATGTTTACCGGTCATACGCCTGCCGAAATAGGTATGGCCGAGAACGAGACACCCATGCCCGACTCCCTGCGCAGCCGTACACTGGGCACATTGTTGAAGCAGGCAGGCTATGAAACAGCCTATGCGGGCAAGTGGCACGTCAATACTAATTCTCTGCCTGCCGCGCATGCTTTCGGTTTTGAGAATCTGCATGGTCATAACGATAACGGACTTGCCGAGTCAGCGGTAAGTTTCCTGCAACGAAAACACACCAGGCCGTTCTTCCTTGTGGCTTCGTTCGACAATCCGCATAACATTTGTGAGTATGCCCGTTGTCAGAATACCCCGTTTGCCAACCTTGAAGAATCCCGGCTGGACGACTGCCCTAACCTGCCTGCTAACTTTCCTATAGCCCCTTATGATGCAGATGTGCTGAGCTACGAGCGTGAACAGAGCTATCGTCTGTATCCGACCCGACACTATACTCCCGATGACTGGCGATGTTATCTCAATGCTTACTATCGGTTGATAGAACATGTGGATGTCGAAATCGGTAAAATTGTGGACGAGATAGAGCGACAGAACCTGTGGAAAAATACCCTCATTATTTTTACCTCCGACCATGGAGATGGAGCTTCTGCTCACCAGTGGAATCAGAAAACGGCTCTTTACGAAGAAGTGGTTAACGTGCCTTTCATTGTCTGTCTGCCCGGTATGAAGCATGCTGGAACCGTGATGCCCCAGCTTATTAATAATGGTGTGGACCTGATGCCCAGCCTTTGCGATTGGTCGGGAGTCAAGTTGCCCGACGGCGCACAGGGAGTCAGTTTCCGTGCGTTGACAGAAAGTGGAGACACAACCCTCAGTCATCGTTCCTATGTGGTTACGGAAACCTTGTTTGCTCAGACCGGTGGTACGTGCGGCTGGATGGTACGTACACCCCGTTACAAATATGTATTGTATGAAGCCGGGAAGAACCGCGAATTGCTTTACGACATGACATGCGATCGGGGAGAGATGCGCAATTTAGCTGTGGAACGTCGATATACAGAGCTGTTGAAGCAGCATCGTGTTCTGCTGTTAGAGTGGATGAAGCAACATCCTACGCCGGGTCCCTATTCTCCTATGCGTTTCATTCCCAGGTGATTGAATAAGTGCTTGTACAGAATTGAAAGTCCGAAATACAAAAATGAAGCAGAAATCATCAAAAGTGAAAGGAAGAATATACAAAAACGATACATCTTTTTCGGGCAAATACGGATATTTGCCAACAGAAAATTCGATGAGGCGAATTATTTAAATAAACATACATGCCATGAAGAACTTAATACTCATTCCTCTGTTTACAGTTGCAGCCATCAATCCGGTCTGCGCTCAGAAAGCTCCGGCCCACATCCGATTGACGGAGCAAAGTATGATGCACGAATCGCGTGTTACCCCTTCGCCGCTCAACGGTGCGATGGTCGACGATCGCTTCGTGTCTTTTCAGTGGCCGTTGCCGGCCGAAGCCCAGTCTGATGGTGCTCCCATGGACGGTTTTGAACATTTGGTCAAAAAGATAGATAAGAGTAAGTTGGCTTACAAGATACGTTATGCCCAAGATAGTACATTTAAAAAAGGTTGTTTTCAGGCAGATACCCGCTGGCCTTTCTACAACCCAGAGAAACCGTTGTCGCCTGGTACGTGGTACTGGCAGTATGCCTATGTCAAGGACGGTCAACCACAGTGGAGCGAGACTTTACAGGTAGAGGTAAAAGACAACGGACATCGTTTCTGCCCGCCTTCATTGAAAGAAGTATTGGCGTGTGTGCCCCTGTCGCATCCTCGCGTTTGGATTATTAAGGATGAATGGGACAAGTTCAGAAAAGAAAGTCTGGATAAGGTAGAAAGAACCTGGTATCTGGAACGTGCTGATAAAGTGTTGATCACACCCATGAAGGATGTGAAGGACATCAATACCAGTCAGGTGAAGAACCTTACCAACCAGATGCAGATCAATTCATATCTCACTCGCGAAAGCCGCCGCATTATCGATGCCGAAGAAGGAAACACCGAAGCCTTGATACGTGCTTATCTTCTGACCAAAGACCGTAAGTATGCCGATGAAGCTATCCGTCGGGTGATGATCATGTCCGATTGGAATAAGAACGCGAACGTGAAGGGCGATTTTAACGATGCCACCCTTCTATCACTCTGTTCTATGGCCTACGATTCTTTCTACGACTTGCTGACTTCTGCTCAGAAGAAAGAATTGTTAGATGACATCCGAGAGAAGGGCAACGGCATGTATAATCATTTCAATAACTATATGGAGAATCATATTGCCGAGAATCATATCTGGCAAATGACTCTCCGCATTCTAACCATGGCTGCTTTTGCCACTTATGGTGACTTGCCCGAGGCCGATACATGGACTGACTACTGCTATAACGTATGGTTGGCGCGCTTTCCTGGTTTGAACAAAGATGGAGGTTGGCACAATGGTGATTCCTATTTCACGGTTAATACGCGTACTCTTATTGAAGTGCCTTATTATTATACAAAACTTACAGGTTTTGATTTCTTCAGTGATCCTTGGTATACCAACAATGTAATGTATACCATCTTCCAGCAGCCTCCTTTTTCCAAATCGGGTGGTAATGGTAGTTCACATCAGAATGTTGCACGTCCTAATAGCATACGTATCGGTTATTTGGATGCTTTGGCTCGTCTTACTGGCAATACTTATGCAGCCGACTTTGTACGCCGTACCCTTAAAGTTGACCCCCTTTACTTGAAGAAGGCTTTGCTGGCTAAGCCTGGTGATTTGGCCTGGTTCCGTCTACAGTGTGATAAACCTTTGCCTGATGGTCCTGGTCTGACAGCTTTACCTTGGGGATATGTCTTCCCCGAAACCGGCTTAGCATCTTTCCAGACTAATTGGGATCGTGTGGGCAGCAACGCCATGTGGAGTTTCCGAAGTAGCCCTTATGGTTCGACCTCCCATGCTTTGGCCAACCAGAATGCTTTCAATACCTTCTTCGGCGGTAAGCCCATTTTCTACAGCAGTGGCCACCATATCGAATTTACTGATGTGCATAGCATGCTTTGTCATCGTGGTACGCGTGCCCATAATACAATTCTTGTTAATGGTATGGGACAACGCATAGGTGTGGAAGGTTATGGATGGATTCCTCGCTATTATGTAGGGGAGAAAATCGGTTATGTGCTGGGTGATGCATCCAATGCTTATGGTAAGGTAATTTCTCCACTGTGGTTGAAACGTGGTGAGCAGAGTGATGTACATTATACACCGGAGAATGGTTGGGATGATGTGCCTCTTACGAAATTTCGTCGCCACATCGTTAACTTGGGTAATACTGGTTATATTTTTATTTACGATGAGTTGGAAGCATCCGAACCGGCTGATTATACCTTTATGTTGCATACGGTGACTCAACCAATGAGCGTGGATAAAACAGATAAACGTTATATTCATGTACAGGGTCTCTCGGGACGAGGGGGAGCTTCGGATGCTTACATTTTTTCTACAGGTGTTTTGCAGACCGATACTACCAGCCAATTCTTTGTACCAGCCCATAACTGGTTGCGTGCCGATGATAAAGGTAACTTTAAAAAGTATCCTAACCATTATCATTTTACGGCCAAGTCGGAGAAAGCCAAAGTCTATCGTTTTGGCACCATTATTAACACTCATGCTGTGAAGTATCCTGCCAAGGCACCCGAAATTCTGGAGGACGGCCGTATTAAGGCCGGTGGTTGGCTTATCAGTGTTAACCTCAAGGCCGAAGGCGCACCTTCGTTTTTCATACGTAGTACCAAGGACAAGGTGAGCATTACCTACAAGGGGCAGGAAACCATCGTAGATGAGAATGGCTACGTCACTACCATGCGCGACAAAGTTCCCGAGTTGGAAATCTGAATTGTACCACTTATTCATAAACTGATTCATCATGAAAACATTCATCTTACGTATTCTTCTGTCGGCTTTTTGCTTGGCTGCCGCGCTGACTGTTGGGGCACAGGTTCCTGTGAAGCCTCTGATACAGACTTCGGCCGAGCCCGAAGAAACGGCAGTGTGGAAACCTTCGGGCA